>Ga0209986_10000306_pt1 | contig 46655 bp, 42 predicted proteins | sample BlataG_FD_183168 | JGI IMG/M metagenome (GOLD analysis project Ga0209986, IMG submission 183168) | Deep subsurface microbial communities from Black Sea to uncover new lineages of life (NeLLi) - Black_00105 metaG (SPAdes) (version 2) | ecosystem: Environmental > Aquatic > Marine > Oceanic >... | reverse complement strand
TCGCTGGGCGAAAATTTTAAATTTAGATAACTGACCATGGCAAATGAAAGCATAAACATAATCATGATTGTGAGAAAAAATATTTTTTTCTCACGTTTATACAACACCACCATACCCCAGATACTGAATAGACAGAACAGGGCTAATACTAAACCACGGAAGTATCTGTTAATACCTTCAGGAATAGGCTGCCAGAAAAGATACCTTACAAAAAGATGCATTTGCCAAAAATATCCCTGAATCAGGTTAAATCCTGTTGCATCCTGGGTCTGCCTGGGAATTAATCGTGCTGGACCATATTGAGCACGATGCAGGACTTGATTAAAGGACGACTTGTAATCGAATAATGCACTGAAATTAAAATTATCTCCAGGATTACATTCGTTTATCCGGGGTGCAATATTTTCTCCGGCATGATACTGTTCAATTGTACCTTTGTTTTTATACAGCTCAGTCAGCTTTGCCGCCCGGATAGGTAAATACAATTCTGCAGAAATACCCATGATAATGAGAAATATTCCGCCCCAGAAAAAGCGCCAGTTTCGATACTTTTTAGGATTATTAAGCGGGAGAATTATCGCAGTTAAAAGAATTATTCCGAGTAGAATAAGGACCGGGTTATACAATGTTGCTGGCACTAAAAAAACCAGGGCAAAGAACAACAATTGAAATATTCCAATGAGCAAAAAGAATACATCTTTCAAATAGCGGCGTTCTACTATAAATATAAAAATATAGAAAGGAATAAAGATTAAAAAGGGAGTTAGATGAACGCCCGTTGATAAGAAAATCAAATAGAATGACAGAAGCAAATATTTATTTTTAGGTGCTCCTTGTTTGACACTATCATACCACAGAATGGCTAAATAATTTATTAATACAAAAACAAATGTTGCTGCAGCATAGACCTCGGTTTCTATTGCATTCCTCCAGTAGGTGTAAAAAAATCCAATACCTAAACAGGTCGCAAAGGCAATGATTATAAAATTGAATTCATTATCATTTTTTTGAAACATCCGGAAAATTTTTAGCATCATTTTATACAATAAACCGATTGTTAGTACTGAAAAGCCAAGTCCAAGTAGATTCATATGCCAGGCAACCTCTTTTGAAATTGGCAGTATTGCTGAGATTAAGCCGAAAAATATTAACCAGGTTCTACCGAGCAACACATAAAATGGTGTTCCTGGTGGATGCGGAACAGCAAGTGTGAATGCTGAGCCAATGAATTCACCGCAGTCCCAGAATGAAAGCGTAGGAGCCACAGTATATAAATAGACTCCGGTCGTAATAGTTATTAAGACATAAAGAAGAATATTTTCTAATCTTTTATAATCCATTAAACCTCCTGAGCCTAATTATATTCAAACGAAATATAATGTCAACTATGATATGTAACCCAATTCTATACAGGGGAAGAATCTGTAATTTTACTTATTGACAAATTCATGAAATTAATTATAATACTAAGAATGATGATAATTGGAAGACAAATGAGACTTAAATCTAATTCAGTTTATTTTGATTTTAGTAAATAAAAAAAGGAGGTAGTTTTGGTTAGCTTAATAACAATTTTACTCCTGAGCCAGCTCGACCATTTTGGGTTTGATGCAATTAGCTCTCCCCAAACAGCAGGTGCTCCATTTTTCATTACTATCAATGCATATGACGCATCAGGTGTCCATTACGATTATAATGGTTATTCAAGGATATATACATCATTGGATAATCCTTTGTATCCTCAATATTGTGATACTCTGGTCTACTTTAATAATGGGACATGGCAGGGAAACGTAACTGTTTCTCTTGCCGTTGCGCTATCACTTATATGTGATGATGGTGGTGGACATACAGGTTCTTCAAATCAATTCCAGGTACTGCCAAATTCACCCGCTCGACTCCTTTCAGTTCTGCCAGGTCAAACTTACTCACCAGGACTGTCTTCAGGAAGGACAGGAAGTCCCAATGCTCAGACAGCAGGAGTTCAATTCGATATATCAATCTACCTCACGGATACATGGTTTAATACTGTTGATACGGTCAATCATATTATCGGCTACACCTCTACGGATCCGTTTGTACAGCAAGCACAAATACCACTTGCAAATGGTACCGCGACTTTAGCATTTGCTTTCAGAACAGCAGGTACACAGCAGCGGCTTTATTTTAACGATATCACACAGCCTTCGATTTTACCAGATACGTCTTCATGGATTCCAGTATCTCCAGGCTCATATTCTGCGTTACTTGCTATCTTACCTGGAGAAACACATCTTCCCGGTGATACAACGAGTGAGAATTCCAGTACACCGGGTAAGTCTGGTATGCCTAATGACCAGTATGCTGGCAGCGCCTTTACTGTTATGGTGTATGCAACAGATACAATGTGGAATAAAACACCTGTTTTCGGTAGTCAAGTTCAACTCTATTCGGACTTTTCATTTAACAACCCCTCTCCAGAGAATTTAAGTAATGGTGAGGCACAATTTATGGTTTACTTTTCCTTTGCTGGGTATCAAAACCTCTGGGCAGAGGATGATACTATAAGCTCATACAGGAATTACCTGAATATATTGATGGAAATAGACACTACAGTTGTTCCAGACAGCTTTATTGCGTATCCAAATCCCATGGGTATAGAAACTCAAAGCATGGTTTTTGCTTATTATCTTGACCAGGCATGCAATCTTACTTTCGCTATTTATGACCCATTTGGTAATCTGGTACACCAACGAGAAGTAGCACCTGGTGGTACCGGTGCGCGAGCAGGTCTCAATAGATTAATATGGGATGGTTATAATGATAAAAGAATAAGAGTCGCAAGCGGAATTTATTACGTGGCTATAAAGGGCTGGACACACACAGCAACAATTTTCGATAAAAAAATGAAGGTAGGTGTAGTATGGTAAAGCAAATTTCAAATCAATGTCAAAACCCTAATGACAAAAAACATTTGACATTAAAACATTGCGCTTTCTTACTTCTTACTTCTTACTTCTTACTTCTTACTTTTGGGTTTGCTCAAGACGGTGGTATTCCGGGGGCATTACTCAATTACGGTATGAGTCCCCGTACCATAGCTATGGGCAAGGCGTTTACTGGGCTCGCTGATGATCAGGAGGCCGCATACTACAATCCAGCCGGTTTAACACAACTTTTATCACACAATATCAAGACATCATACCTTTCACTTTTTGGCGCACAACTCGGCTATTTGGGTTATGCACTGCCGACAAGAAAATTCGGCTCATTCGGTTTCAGTATGATTTATTTAGGTTCTAATAACATCGATTCCCGAGATGCTAGTGGAAATTATTTGGGCACGTTCGGGGTTACCCAGAACTGCTTTACCTTTTCTTACGCTTTTCAGCCATTCAAACCCATCGGTTTCGGTGCAAATCTAAAGCTAATGACGAGTAAGATTGCACAGTACGGTACTCTGGGAATGGGTGGAGATTTAGGTCTGTTTTTGTTCCCGCGTGGCAAACTCACTTTTGGGATAACATGTCAGAACTTATTTGGCCCAAAACTTAAGCATAATAACGAAACTGACGAAGTTCCCATCACATTAAGAAGTGGAGTTGGTTTAAAACTATATCAAGATAGAATAACTATAGCCGTAGATCTGGTAAAAACTATGTTAGAGTACACATCACCCGAATATCATGTTGGTATGGAATTTATACCCGTGTATCCAACTTTAGTTTTGCGCGGGGGCGTTGATAGAAATTGTGTAAGTTTTGGTGTGGGAGTGAACAAGGACTGGAATAAATTTTCTCTTGGTATTGACTATGCCGCAGAATTTCATTATGCCTCAAGTTATTTATTGCCACATCGCCATAAGATTGGGATTGTTATTAATTTTGCAGGTTTTAGAACATGGGTTGATGCTTCGCCAAAGCAGTTTTCACCATCACCAGGACGAAAGGAAAATATCGCCTGGCTTGATGTACACTATAATACAAAACGAAAGATTGAACGCTGGCAGCTTTTGATAAAAAATCAATATGGTGAACTTGTGAGAACATTTTCAGGTTGGGATGCACCACCTTTGAGACTGTCCTGGGATGGTCTTGATGATATTGGTCGAGTTTCAGCTGATGGAAAATACTATTACGAGATTTTATTGGTTGATGAAATTGGCGAGACGATTGAGTTCAGTGATTTTCTGACCAGAATTACGACCCTGGGTCCTGAGGGCGAAATTGAATTCCTGCCGCAAGAATAAAGACGCAGATGGCGCAGATAAAAAAATACTGCAGATGAACACAGAGAAAGGATTAATATGATAATTTTAATTGCATTTTTGTTTACTTTAGATTATCCGCAGTTGGTTACTGATTATGAAATTGGGCACCAACTTTTCCTCCAGGAGAATTATACAGATGCAGCAGATTACTTCAATGCAATGCTCGGTAAGTACTCAGGTAGTGAATTTGTAGATGAGATTAGGTTCCGGTTAGCAGAATGTTATTTTAATCTTAATGATTATCGCGAAGCCAAAAAGAATTTCGAAAAGATCTTAAGGAAGAAAGATATTGTCTACCTTGAACCTGAATGCCTTTTTGCAGTTGGTTTAATCGATATATTGCAGAATAATTTTACAGAGGCAGAAGAAGTTTTACAAAACCTTTTAAAGAATCCTGCTTATCAACAAGAAGCACGGGCAAACTTTGCATTGGGCGTGCTCTATTATTTTCGCGGTAGTTATGAAGAAGCAAAAGAAAAGTTAGCAGGAAATGTTCTTTTGGAGGCAAAATTTTACTACGCGAAGTCACTTTCCCGACTTGGTAATCCGCTTCGAGCTATTAGTGTTTTTAAAGAAATCTTAGACGAAGCGCCTAATACCCCAATTGCAGAACTTGCCGAATTTTCGCGGGCTGAAGCGCTTTTCTATAATAAGGATTTTGATGGTGCAAGAATCAAATTTCAGGATTTTATACTGAATTACCTGAAATCACCGCTAAGTGATTATGCGCATTACTTCCTCGCTGCTTCATTAATACATTCAGGCGATTATGCCGGAGCATCAGAGCATTTACTGCCTTTGACCCGACATCAGGATAATCTTCTTGCTGCCCACAGCAGTTATTTCCTCGGTATATGTAGAATGAATTTAATGGATGGTCTGGGTGCGGTCAGTGCATTTCAGAGGGTGCGGGCAAATTTTCCTAACACCCAGATTGCCACATTTGCTAATTTACAGCTAACCAATGCACTTATTACCTCGGGCGATACTTTACAGGCGCTCGTTTCAGCGTCACAATTAGCAACGATGTTTTCATCCGGTGAACTATCCAGCGTTGGTGAGTATCTTACTGGCATGATATATTTCCAAAAGGGTGATTACTTTCATAGTGCAGAGTATTTTGAATTAATTTTACAAAATTATCCAAATTCATCTCTAAGTGAACCTGCTGCATCAATGCTTTTATGTTCATTAAATAAATTGAAACAGTACGATCAGACTGTAACGTTTGGTAGTAGATATATCAAGGATTTTCCAGAAAAGATAAATCCCTGGCGAGGCAGAACTTTATATTTTCTTGCTGAAGCATACTATAATAAAGATAATTTCTCGGATGCCGAGAAATTGTATTTGCGAGTTACAAAAGAATTTTTCGGTCTTGAGATCACGCCTTACGCAAAGGTGGGACTTGCTTACTCTATATATAATCAGGATCGTCAAAAGAATGCCCTTGATATTTTTAGTAGTATGAGCCAGACACCATTCGATGATTCTTCGCTTGTTATTGCTATTTACCTCGGGATCGGTTATACACATTTCAACCAAGCAGAATATATAGCAGCTTTGGATACCTTTGAAGTATTGAATAACACCTACCCGAAAGATGAAAGATGTGCGGTTCCCGCACTATTTTATGCAGGTCTGTGTTATACTAATCTCGAATACTATGGCCAGGCAATCGAATCATGGGAAAAACTTATTGGTACCTATCCAATGGGTGAGCAATCAGCTGAAGCAGGTTTTCGAGCCGGTGATACATACTTTAAGGCAATGGAGTACGATAAGTCCCGGGCATTATTTAGATGGGTAGTAGAAAATCATCCTTTAAATGAATATGCCCGCTCTTCTCAACTGGCAATTGGTCAGAGTTATTATAATCAGCAAAGTTTTGATGATGCAATTAGGGAATTTCAGAAATATTTAGATCTCTTCCCTACCTCAGAAGAGGCAGCAAGTGCACGCAAGAGTATGGAGATGTGCTACTATCGAAAAGGGCTTGAATCTATAGATGAAATGCAGTTATTTGTGGATAAGTTTTCGCATAGTGAACTTGCTGCTGATGGGCAATATCAGATTGCTCATAAGCATTTTGATGAGGAAAATTATGAAAAAGCAATTGATGAATTCCTGAGGGTTGTAGTAAATTTCCCCAATTCTTCCTATGCGCCTGATGCCCTGCTACTGGCTGCTGAATCGGCAGATAAGACTGAGAATTGGAACAAGGCTGCAGAGTTATATAAACGATATTTATCCTATTTCCCCAAGGGAAAGCAAAAGGATGCGGTATATTTTAATCTTGGAACAGCATACTATAATTTAAAGGAATATGGTGAAGCACTGGTCAATTTTAAGTCGGTTGTTGATTCCTGTTCTAATTCGCAATACATTGAGAATGCCCGCCATAATATTGAAATTTGCCAAAAATTATTAGGTGAAGCAGGAACAGCACCTATTTCTGTAGAGGCTGAGACAGATAGTCTGAAAGGAGAAGAGTGAAGTTCCGTGTCAATCAGCATCATTATCCGCGTAAATTAGTATTTCAGCACTGAAAGGAGGTTAGATGATTTTAGGTCAACCAATTATTGAAATTTTTAAAGGAAGTATTGTAATGGATATTTTGCTTGTTTGTTCTATTGTTGCACTGGCATTGATTATAGAGAGGTTTATCTACTTTTCAAGAAACCGTTTTGATTCTCGAAAAGGCTATTTGAGTTTCAGACAGATAATTAGAGGACAGGGCCCTAATGCTGCGCTTAATCATACAAATCAAAAGAAGAATTCCCTTAGTGGTTTATTTATGGTTGCATTAAATAATCGTCATCTTGAATCTGATAATCTTTTAGATATCCTTGCGAGCTTTGTAATTGAAGAAAAGGTTAAATTTGACCGCTACTTAGGTGGCATGGGAACTCTGGCAAATGCCGCTACACTACTTGGCTTATTAGGAACCGTGATGGGATTGATAAAAGCTTTTCACAATATCTCAATTACTGGTTCGGGTGGTCCAGCAGTAATCTCGAGCGGCATTGCTGAAGCGCTTTTGACCACGGCATTTGGTCTGTTTATAGGAATTCCAACCCTGTTCTTTTATAATTACTTTAGCAAGAAAAGTAATGAATTGTCAATGGAACTTGACGGGATAAGTGATCGGATAGTAGTTTTATTCAATAATTTGAAAAAGCAATCATCGGGAACAAAGACATCTGATCCTGCTTCTGCGCCGGCAGCCGAATCTGCTTTCGGTCCACAAGATTCACCACCACCTGCGGACACAACCTGGAAGTTCTGAGAATGCGTAAACGCAGGCGTCTAAGATTTGATCATCATTCTCAAGGACTGATATTAAATTCTCTTGTAGATATTGCTTTGTCACTCGTTATCGGTTTCATTGTAGTAATACCGTTATTTTTCGAGTCGGGAATTTTTGTAAATACTCCGGGTGTAGCAAAGGCTGGTGCAACTCAGGTCAGCGACATTAAGGTTAATATTTACCTGCTTGATGATGGCGGAATATTGCTAAATGAGGAATTAGTAACCTATGAAAGATTGGAAGAACTACTGCCGGAACTACTTGCCCGAAGTATCGCGCGTAAAGTTATAATTTCAACCGAACCTGATGTGCGATATGAACGAGTTGTTCATGTCCTCGATTTGGCAAAACAAAATGGTGCAGGTGAATTGGCGCTTCTAAGGAGTAGACGATGAAACCAATGGCAAATATAGATATTTTACCAATGGCATGCGTTGGTTTAATATTGGTATTAGCTATGATGGTGCTTGCACCGATGATAATGACTCACACCCAGACACCGGTTGATGTTCCCAGGGCACACACTGCTGAAACGAAAACCGAAGAGAATTTAACCATTACCTATACAGAGGATAATCGCCTTTTTGTTAATGATGCAGAGATTCTTCCTGAACAGCTCACCGATGCAATTTACCAAGAACTTGAAAAAGATCCCTACCAATTGGTCGTTATTAGAGCAGATAAAAATGTTTTTCACCGTGATGTTCTTGAAATTCTGGCAAAGGTAAAAAAGTGTGGTGCAAAGCGCATTGCTTGTGCTACCAAAAATCCTAAAGGCGAATGATGTTTAGAGATAAACGTTTAGACATAGGTATAGGGATTTCAATTATTTTACATATTCTGATGTTAATTCTTTTTTCGGGATCGGGTAAACTCACTGCTTTTGATTATGAAGATATAAAGGAAATAACATTTATTGACCAGTCTTATCGTCCTGAAGTTGCCAGGGTTATTTCCAAGGGTTCAATCTGGAGTGATGTTAAGGAGAGTTATTCTGATGCCGAGCCATCTTCCTATGGTGGTGAGATTGTAACACCGGCTATTGACCTTGATGCAAAACTCGATAGAAGTCAAGCAACGATTGATCTGGACCGTTATATGGTTAGTGAGGATGTTGGTGACGTAGTGAGGATTGGCAATGGTAAAGCTGGAACAATGAAAAGCACAGAAGAAATTCTTGCTGAAAAACCGATATCACTCGCAAAAAATCTCCCAAAGGGTGCAGGTGGTGAAGGTGGAGTTGGAATAGGAGGTGCAGGTAGCATCGGCCGCAAGGCACAAGCACCCACAATCAAAATCGACAAGAAACCACCAGCTCCAAAAACTTCCGCGATTGGCAAAAAAGTCGAAGCGACTGTTGAACAAAAATTGAAGGTTGAAAAAGGCAAAACACAAATTTCGCTTGCCGGACCAATTGCAGGCCGTCAGATTTTAAGTAAAATCCTGCCCAAATATCCTGCGTGGTGTTTACGCCAGGGTATTTCCGGAGTCGTTAAGATAAGAATTTGGGTTGAATCATCGGGTGATGTTAGAGAAGGTTCATTAATAGAAATCTCTTCTGGTTATCCTGATTTAGACCAGGCAGTTGTTAATGCCATTAAAAAATGGCGGTTCGCTCCTTTGCCTTCGAATGTAGTTCAGGAAACACAATGGGGAGTTGTAACCTTCCGATTTGTATGTGGATAGATAGAAAGCATGGTTATTCGTTTAATGGCATAGCGGCTCGTATGGTTCTACGGCATCGTTATAGGACAAAAGGATTGGTAAATCGGTTCTCGGTTGCGAAATGCGAAAAAATTATCGAGGTTTGGAAACCTCTCCCACAAATATTTTCCTTATATGTGGGAGCGACTTTCCAGTCGCGATAAAATACGTTACCTTTGAATTTTTAAAGGAGTTTAAAAATGGGTTTATTATTGATTGTTTTTCTATTTACGCAAGAAGCAGAAAAAGGTGAACATGAGATTGGTGAAGAGGTCATAAGGGGAAAGATAGAATTTAAGATTCAAGATAGAAAGATTCATCTTTCACCAGAGTTAAAGCCTTTTTCACCATTAGATTCAGTAATTTCTCAAGAAAGATATCTGTTTGACGAGAAACTTTATACAACGATTGATAAATTGAATACTCCGATATTATATTTGCATAGTGAATATCTACGTATTCCTTTGATTGGCAGATTTATGTATGGCAGTATTGCACTCATTATTCCAAGGTTTCAAAAAACTGTCTCTTCATGGGAACTGATCATTACTGATACGAATGGTGATGTCATAAGGAGGTATGCAGAGCGGGGTTTACCACCGGCCTCTATATCCTGGGATGGCAGAACTGATAATGGTGAGATGAGTAATATGGACGAGATTTATAATTATGTATTTACAGCGTTCGACGCAGTTGGTAATCCCACAAGGATTGCTGGACGTTCCTACAAGTTTACCGGGATTGTTTATGATGAGCAAGACAGTAAAATCATAGCAATATCTTCTAGTGAACTTTTTAATGAGAAGTCTAATTATTTGAGTACTGAGGCATCAGAATATCTTGATGAGGTTGCAAACATAATTAAAGAGAATTTTAAAAGAGAGGTTGTTGTTTACTCTTATTCAGAATCCGAATCAATGGCAAAATCACGAGGTAAGGTAATAATGGATGCAATTATCGAACGAGTTGTTTTACCTGAAGAAGCTATAAAAACAGCCCCCAGGTTTATCCCCGGTTTAAAACCAAAATATTCAAAGATAGAGATAGTGATACAATAAGCAGTAGGCAGTAGACAGTAAGCAGTAGACAGTATTTTTAATTAACTAATTAACCCCAAATTGCCTTGAATTACCTTCTATTGTCTTGTAGTTTGAAGCCATATTTGCCTTCAACTGCCCCAAATTGCCTTGAATTGCCTCCTATATAAACGTAAGCCTTTTAAGGGCTTTTAGTTTGTCGGTTTGTCCAATCTTTGCCTTTTTAATTGCTGATTCTAAAAAGGCAATTGAGTTGTTGTATGTTTTTTTGTTCACGGGATAGGGATAACCATCCTTGCCACCGTGGGCAAATGAATATCGCGCTGGGTCACGGAACGAAGGTACGTCACCATAGAGTAATTCACCGATGAGTGCTAATGCCCTGATTGTCTTAGGTCCTACACCTCGAATCGTTATCAATTTTTCAAAATTATCTGGTGATTGTTCATAAGTTTTTAAAAGGATTTTATGGAAGTATTTTGGATTAATATCCAATTTTACCACAGGATGGCGCATTGGCATCCGGAGAATTTTTTTGGTTTCTTTTAATACTTTGTCAGGGTGCTCTTTTGCAATGGTTGCTACGATGCTGCGAGATGATTTGCTTTCCAGCGCGACCATATTCAAAGAAGCTTGTTCACGGTCACAGCAGATCGCAGTATGTGGCTCGCAGACATAGGATTTTACATTTGATGAGAGCCAATGGTATCTTCGGGCAATATGATTTTCAGGATTCATCCCCTGTTGGACAACACTCCAGTTACCATTCTTTGTGAAAATAAACATATGATGATAGAGATTATACCCGTCCTGCACACAGGTATTATCTACTTTCGCTGAAATCTTTGATGCGTATACCAATCGTTCCGGGTTGATTGACAACCTTTCAGAAATTGTTTGTATTTGTACAGGAGTTTTTCTTGACGCTGCGCCTTTACCACCGCAGAAATAGATTCCCAGGTCTTTTGATATATCTTTTGTCCCCTCTTTCATTGCGCCGCAGACCGTGGTAGTGACTCCTGATGAATGCCAGTCAAATCCCAGAACAGAACCAAATGCCTGAAACCAAAAAGGGTCAGAGATTCGACAGAGAAATTCATTCGCACCTTTCTCAATAACGACTACCTCAATGATTGCCCTTGATAGTTTGACCATCTTATCAAATAGCCATCGAGGTGCCTTTCCATAATGTAGGGGCATTTCTGCAATTCCTGTTCTCATTGCGAATAATACACTAAGAGATCTTGTTTGTCAATATAAACGAAATTCAAGAAGAATAAGTGAAAGAAAAAAGGGCGGGGTGCTTTACAAAGATGGACTTTACAAAGAAATAGATATGATTATAATTAATAGATGATGAAGAAACTGAAATTATTCTATGAGGTTTTTATTATAGTAATAGGTATTGGATTACCATTTTCTCAGATTTTATTTTTTGATACTGCCTTCCCTCCTTTCCCTGACCATCTTATTTTCATTTTTGTCGCAATTGCATCTGCCTTGTTTTATATATCAGTAAGAAATACTATCGTGTCATTTGATATTGTAATTTATTTTTTCCTGCTTCTTGTTTTTGGTGGTAGAGTAGCTGCTTTTATTGCTGTAATAACTGTTATTTCTAGCTGGTTCTTAAGGAATTTAAAACATCTTATAAGGAAAGACACTAGTAAATATTCAGTAACACTCAAGATGGGATTGTATAATGCTGGTGTATACGGTTTGATATATCTGGTAGTCGGGTTGCTCATCTATTACTACCCAATCCCTCTACGTGAAATTCTGGCGATACTTTCAATCATAGTTCTTAATGAAATATTCTTTTCGATCCACACAATTCTTGGACAAGAGAATTTTTGGAAGTATATAAAAGAAGAAGGCATTGGAGCAGATTTCATCGAGATGCTTATATATCCGTTTGGTATATCAATGGCATTACTTTACAATGGCTATGGATTTGGTGCAACAATACCACTCATCCTGAGTATCCTTCTGCTTTCCGCAATTGGCTATCAGATGTCCAAATATCAGGAAAAGGTTAAAAAGCGAATTCAGGAGGAGGAACAGCTGAATGAGATTGTTAGAGAATTTGAAGGAGTCCTCGATTTTGATCACCTAATAAAAACGATCCTTGAAAAGGTTTATTCATTCATAAATGCTCAGAACGTAACAATTTTCCTTGAAGATTCGGAGCAAAGAATTTATTTTGCAAAAGGCTACGATGGGAAAAACCTGCACAATGTTGAATATGTAAAATCTCAGAATACCACTAATTCAATTGAGCTTCCTCTATCAACAAGGGAAAGGGTAATCGGTTCTTTGGTTGTAGAACGTGCTGATACCTTATCCAAGGAAAATAAAATTTTACTCTTAAATCTTTTGAAGCATATCGCGCTCTGTTTGGCAAATGCGATGTTATATAAGATCTCAATAGAGGATCCCTTAACCGGTTTGCATACAAGGCGTTATTTTGAACAGAAATTATCTGAAGGGATAAGCAGGGTAAAAAGAGGCAATGGTCGATTAGCAATAGTACTTTTTGACATTGATGGTTTAAAGAGAATTAATGACGAACTCGGCCATAATATTGGCGACCAGGTTTTGAGTAAGTTTGCACAGATATTGAAGACGAGTTTTAGAAAAACTGATATTGTTGCCCGGTGGGGCGGTGATGAGTTTGTGGTAGTACTACCTGAAGTTACTGGGGAAAAGGCAGGAACCTATGGCGAGAAGATAAGAAAACTGTTTTCAAAAGAATCGTTTACAACTGAAAACAGAGAAATGAGGAGTTCAGTAACATTTGCTTATCTTGAGTATTCTTCAAGTTCCGGCATCCCGGAAAATGAGATCTTCCATGTTGTAGATCAGAGATTATTAGCAATGAAGAAGAGTGCGAATAGATAGATAAATTTTTCCCTCAAATTAATATTCAATCAGGGAGAATACATTATAACCTTTTAGTTTTTCTGCTCCGTTTAAATACGTTAAATTAATAAGAAATGCACACCCAATAATCTCGCCACCTAACTTTTCAATAAGTTGACAGGTCGCCAGAACTGTACCGCCAGTTGCGAGGAGATCGTCGAAGACTAAAATCCTTTCACTGTTATTAATTGCATGCTTATGTATTTCGATAGTATTTTTGCCATATTCTAATGTATATTCCATAGAAATGGTTTCAGCTGGCAGTTTGCCAGGTTTACGAACTGGTATAAACCCGCAGTTTAGATTATATGCAATTGCGCCACCAAAAATATAACCACGTGCCTCGACAGATACTACCTTGCTGATATTTTTGTTTTTATATCTATCAACGATCGCATCAACTGTATATTTAAAGACCGCTGGTTCTTTTAAAAGTGTGGTAATGTCCTTGAACATAATACCTTTTTGTGGAAAATCAGGGATATTACGAATATATTTTTTGAGATCCATTGTTTCTCCTTCCAATTTCAAATACCTAAACCCAGCTCGTTTGCAACGGGCTTGGGTAAATGCCTAAACACCTAAATACCTAAAATTTTTTTCGTTCATTCTTATACAGTGCCGCCACTCCATTCGCTCAATTCGTGTTTTCCAAAATTTTTTCAAAGACAATATCAACTGCCTCTTCTGCATTTTTTGCCTTAATGATTGGTGCGGCAATTTCCCATGTGTTTATACCTATTACAGGAACATCGAGCATCAAACAATAGGCAATTTCAGAGAGCGTACCGTATCGACCATCAATAGCAATGGCACCATCGCATGTCCTGGCAATAATGATATTTCTCGCCTCGCTCATGCCGGTGACAATCGGGATGTCCACATATGGGTTGGCTTTGTCTTTGTCACTGGTTGGAAGAATGCCGATGACCAATCCGTTTTCCTTTTTTGCACCCCGGGATGCAGCGTTCATAACCCCGCCCATGCCACCGGTAATTAATATGGCTTCTCTTTGAGCAATTAACGAACCAATCTTTTCAGCAATCTTCAAACTTTCTTCATCCGGGTCAGCCCCACCAATTACCGCAATAATTTTTCTTCTTTTATTCACCTTATCTCCCTGCTTTTTATTTACTGTTTCTTGGTTCTTGGAACTTGGTATCTTTTGCCTTGTTCCCTGTGCCCTGTTTCCTAATAATCGGGGCGGTGGGATTCGAACCCACGGCCTCATGGTCCCGAACCATGCGCGCTAATCCGCTGCGCCACGCCCCGTTATTTATGCCAGCCACTCTTGCCAATTAGTGGGACGAACGTACATCCAAAAAATTCTTTTCGGTATATTCGCCCTTTATGTTTTTTTACTAAATTTAAAATTTGGGAAAACTCATTACCTACCGGGATTACTAACCTGCCATTTTTATCCAGCTGGTCGATTAATGTATTGGGTATTTCCGGTGCACCGGCAGTAACCAAAATGCCGGTATAAGGTGCATAGTCAGGCCAGCCTAAACTTCCGTCTCCGACTATCAAATTGATATTTTTAAATCCCAGATTATCAACTTTCAAGCGTGCCTTCTTTGTCAATTCCGAAATTCTATCGATTGAGTAAACCTTTGAACATAACAAAGCTAAAATAGCAGTTTGATAACCTGAACCCGTACCGATTTCGAGAACCTTTTCATTACCTTTTAATTCTAAAATCTCAGTCATTGCTGCTACCATATAAGGTTGGGAAATTGTCTGGTCATGTCCAATAGGAAGAGGATAGTCATTATAAGCCTGGTGATAGTATGTTTTATCGACAAACAGATGTCTTGGAACCTTTTTCATTGCTTCAATAACCCGGTTGTCTTTTATTCCTCGTGCGATAATTTGTTCCTTTACCATTCGCTCTCTTTCGAATATCCATTCTTTAACTTCGATCATTATTAGATTAGAATAATTAAAACGGGTGAAAAGTCAATAATAATTTGATTATGTGATTCATCGATTTATCATGGATTAAACTATTTTCTTTTAAAAATTGATAAATCCAGATCTTCAAAACAGTTATCCTGGGTTTCTAAATCTTTTAAGAAATTGATTTTATCCGGTTCAATCTTTTCCTTTTTTAGCATGCGCGCCAGTTGCTTGAAGTTTTCAAAATGGCTGCGGAAACGGAGCTCGGCATAGTCGCGCGCACTTAGTGTAGAAATAAGAAATTGCCAGTCAGAGGATTGGAGAAGTAATAATTCACGGCTGAGTTGTTTTAAAATACGGAGCGCTTTTTCATTCCGGGAATCAGCAAATTTATCATAAAGTGAATAGAACTCGTCCTCTGCTTCATAAATTCTGTTCCAGGTCCAATCATTTAGTTGGTTTAGCCAAATATAATGAAATCCACCTTCTCCCCAGGAACCTTCAGGTAAAGAGATGATTTTATCATGCTCGAGATTTTCGAGGACGGTTTTGCCTGTTGCGAGTTCTATCTCTTTGTCTTGTTCAATAAATTTAAGAACATAATAGAGCCAGTTTGGTCCTTCAAACCACCAGTGTCCAAACAGCTCAGTGTCGAATGGCGTGCAGATTACTATGGGTCTTTTTTTCTTCTCATAATATTGCGTGGATATCTTTTTTACCAATGAGACAAAATGTCGGGCATGTGTTTTTACTCTATCTTCTACCACATCAGGATTATAAATTTCCTTCAAAGCGAGATCAATCTTCGGATCTGTGACACACCAGTACCTTAGACCACCCGGGAATTTTTTCTTGTGGAAATCAAGATACTGCGCTTCTCCAGGATAGCCTGAATCGCCGCTCCAGACCTGCAGTGCGGTTTCCGGATCACGAGAAAAGACAGCAACCGGTTTTATTTGAAAATTTGAGGAGACCAGATATACTTCATAAGGACTTTTTTCAAAATCTTCTTTGATTTCAACAAATTCTTTTTCAAAATGCTGCCAGAGATTTTTCAGGGCTTTGAACCTTGCTAAATAGACACCGATTGCCTTACCTCCTTTTAAGAGATGAGAATCAATAATAAAATATTCTAAATTATGTTTACTTAAAAATTCATCTACGCCTTTTCTATTATATGATGTTTTGTCAGCGCCAACGGGCGGTGTCCATTTGTATGAAGGGCGATATGCACATTCAGGTAACCAGATGCCGTTTGGCGCCTGGCCAAAATTTTTCTTATAAACCTGGACACCCAGATTTATCTGGGCATCGACTGAACGATCGTTTTTCAGAAGTGGCAGATAACCATGGGTTGCAGCTGAGGTCATGATTTCAATGTAGCCTTGTTTTTGCAGCTGGCTGAAGGATTTAAGCAAATCTTTTTTAAATTTATTTTTAAAATCTTCACTGATTCTTAAATAATAATCTCTCCACATCATTGCTATTTGTAAAAAAGTTTTCTGTCCTTTTTTAGAAAATTCTTTAATATCATTATCCGCAGCTTCAATCTTATTTTTTAAATAATATTCAAATTCATTGATTAGAATCGGTGATCGTAATTGTTCCTGCAGGATTGGCGTAATGCCGATGTTTAGCCGGGGATGATACCCCTCATCTGCCAATTGAATAATCTTGTTCAATAGCGGAATATAACATTCAGCAATTGCTTCATTTAACCAGTCTGTGCCATGAGGCCATCTGCCGTGTCCTAATACCCAGGGCAGATGGGAATGGAGGACAAAAGTGAAGTATCCTTTAGTCATTGACTATTGTATCCATAAATATCCTGTTGGTCAATGTTTAAATAACATTACTGGTTCAAATTTAACCTTGACATTGAAGATGATGTTATTATAATCATTATGAGAGGTTTTTCAATGCTTGTGATACTATGTATAATGACAACGTTCCATTTCACGATGGAACTCTACCGTTTTGAAGGTGGTTATATAGAGGCATGGTATCAACTGCCGATAAGTCAAATACTTTCCCCGGAAGAGTCTTTATTAACACCAAAGGATACGATTTTTAAAAAATACTCTTGTCGCTTAGATATTTATAATGAGGAAAAAAACGATTCTGCGCACATAGAGGGAGTCAAGGGTGCATACGTAACTGCCCTGCAACAAGCGGATTATTTTATTGATTATATTCCGTTCTATTTATATCCCGGTAATTTCTCCTACTGCTTTATCATTGAGTCAGGGAGCTGTAGGCTCACCTACGAGGGGGAAATTGAAGTCCTGTCCGACACTATTCTATTCTATTGTAGTGATCTTATATTAGGTTCAAGAAATCGTAAAAGCAGATTCGTATGCCATGGTTGTGCATTTACTCCTTTAATTGATCAAGCATTTACGAATCGCGATACGCTGTTTTCTTACTTGGAAATTTACGGTCTGGTTCCGGATAGTCTCTATTACAGAGTAAAATATCAGATTATTGATAGCCTTGATGAGACGGTATTCGAGAAGCATGAGCAACGATTGAAATATGCATATACTCAGATTGATACCTTTCGTATAGCACTTGGTGACTTCATTGATGGTAACTACACCTATATAGTTGAGGTTTTTGATTCAGCATTGAATGCATCTGTTTCCCGTCAAAAGAGACTGAGCATTCGGTTCTTGTTTGACGAAACCGCTCACATGCAGTTCTACCGGGACATCCATTATATAACAAGTACCCACGAATATAAGAAATTTAGCACGCTTCGTGACTATGAGAAAAGACGTTATCTTAAAAATTTTTGGTCAAAAAATGATTACTGGCAATTTGAAAAAAGAATACTCGAGGCGGATGATAAATTTGCAATACATTTGTTAAAAGGCAGGGATTCGGAAAGAGGAAGATTCTACATTAAAAATGGTCCTCCTGATGATATTAATGATATGCCAATTACTGACTGGGGAAGGCCACTTGAGATTTGGTACTACTATGCTCAGGGATACAGTGTTTTGTTCTGTGATAAAAGGTGTGATGGAAACCCCGTGATAGTTAAAATCTTTAAATCTGGAGAAGAAGATATTGATGATGAAAGATGGCTTATTGACATTGCTCCAGGAACATATAAAGCGGGACAAGAAACTGAGGAATACGAGTGAGAAATAAGGGATTAAAAATAGGTTTGGTTTTACTTGTGTTATTATTCATCTGTTGTGCTGTTGTAAATATTTTTGCAACACGCTATTATCGTCTTCTTGAAAAAGAACGCAAGATATTTCTCGGTCTACAGAGTGTCGACTCGCTTGCAGCAGTAGAATATCTGAATCTGGAATCGTCAACTGAACGAGCTAAATATTATGAAAATTACTGGCAGGAGAAAAAAGAAGCACAACGGCAAGAATTTGAAGAGCGGATAGAATATGCCTACCGACAATTTGGGCGTTATGCGCCGCTAAGCGATGATCGAATACCGATATATGTTATATATGGCCCGCCATCAATAAGAGAAGAGATTACACCACAGAAAAAATTGGCAATTAAAACTAAAGAAAAGGTAAAACCGGCTGAAATCTGGACCTATAAAAGACACGGTATTATATTCGATTTTATAAGAATTGCACGTGCTTATGAGCTAATTGCTCGATCAGAATTTGGTGATAAAGTGGGGATACCTTATCTAAAGGATGTGGCGCCAGATACTTTTTTTGAAATTGAACCGACCGCATTACTAAAATTCAACATTGCATGTGGACGATTTCGGCAGAAAAAGAATCTGACCCGTCTTGAGGTTTATATTACACTGGAAATTGAAGATACAACAGGTCTGTTAATTTCAACGAACATTCAAATATTTGATAAAGAGGATAATCTTATTAGAGAAAAGAAGTGTATTTTAATGCCCCAGGAAGATGAACAGGGAATTTTTTTTGACGAGGTTAATTTCTGGCTTGAACCAGAGGAATACCGTCTCGAAATTGAACTTGCAGACATCAAAAACAGGAAGGTTGGTAAAAAAACCTTAGGGGTAAACCTCCTTGATTATTATAACGATGCCAAAGAGATTAGCGATCTTATCCCGGCTAAGCTAATTGATGGTTCATTTACCGATGAAAAGTTCAATAAACCTGTGGGTCGCGTTATCCCTTTAACACAGTCAGTATTACCGGTTCACAAAGTTTTCTATTTTTATGCTGAAGTCTACAATTTAGAAACCAAGAATAGCATGCATCGAATAAGAACGACCTATGAGGTGTATAATAAGGGAAAAATGCGAAAGGAGATCGTTGATGTAATGACTAAGGATTACTTTGAAGCTGGCGATGTTGCATATATTGCAGTAGAATACCACCCTATGGATCTGACGCCGGGACATTATATTATCGTATTAAGGATTGAAGATTTACTTAGCGGTAAGGAGCGTACTGCGGTTAGTGAATTTGAATTGAAAATGATGGAATAGCGGCTATACGGTATTTAAAATTCCGGCAACGCAGTCATATAATTGTTGACATTTGACGTAAATTAAATAAAATTCAATATGGATATTGCAATTTTTATACAGATTATACTGGGGCTAATATTTGTGACCATTGTCGTCATTCTAATTACTACGATATCCGGGATAAAGAAAAAAACAGAAGGTTTATATCAGCCCGACGTACTTGCCGATGAATTGGACAGACAGAAAAAGGAGAATATCCAACTTAAGGATGAGTTAAAGAAAATAAATTCAGTCGATAATATCTTTTTCGCTTCAATGATAAGACTTACATCAAGATTAAAATCTGAAGAAATTGCAAAAGAAATTGCCGAACTTTTGGAAAACTGTCTGAATCCTAAAGAAATCGCAGTTTTTCTCTCGGATGAAGGAGAAAAAAGGTTGAATATCGTTGCACATCGTGGTTTAAATAAAGATTGGATACCGAGGCTTGTCTATGAATTAGACGATAAATATAGTAAAGGAAAGGTTGGCGTTAGTTTTGAAAAGAAAATTCCTATTGGGGAGCGAGAATTTGCCATGTTAGGGATACAAGAACCATATCCTATATTCAATCCGGATGTATGTTATCCCCTATCCTATCAGAATAAGAGATTTGGCGTTATCGCCATTACTGGTAAAAAAGATTTGAGTGAGCGAGAAAGAAACTTATTAGGGGTCGTTACAAGTATCGCAGGAGTTGCACTTAATAATACACAAAGTTTTGAAGATATTACATTTACCGCTCGTACTGATCCGTTAACGAAATTATATAACATTGGTTACTTTAAAGAGCGTTTCATGGATGAGATCAATCGTGCAAAAAGATTCCAGCACAACCTTTCTGTTGCGATTATTGATTTAGATAATTTTAAGGCATATAATGACACATACGGCCATCAGGCAGGTGATCAGCTGTTAATACGGTTCGCCCAGATTTTTAAAAAGCACTTTGGCAAAATTGATACACTTGCCCGTTATGGAGGTGATGAGTTTATCGTTATGTGCCCGGAGATTAAGAAACAGGAAGCTGCAAAAAGTATCGATGTTCTTCTGCGTGATCTGGAGATGTATGATTTCGCACGCGGTAAGCAAAAAGTAAAGGTAACATTTTCAGCTGGAGTATCATCCTACCCGGATGATGGGGCTAATGGTGTTGAATTGATAAAATTGGCAGATCAAGCACTTTATAGTGCAAAGGGGGCTGGTCGAAACACAGTTCAAGTATATCGCCCAAAGATTGAAAAGATTTAATTGTTTTAAAACTCCTGATTAACAAATTGATAGATAATATCGCAGAAAAAATTATTCGCGCCATATCTGTCTTTAACACAGATCGGCTCAATTTTATGGAGGTCTGTGGTACTCATACAATGGCAATTGCAAGAGCAGGTATCAGGGGAATGCTGCCGGAGAATTTGAATCTTTTATCTGGTCCAGGATGTCCTGTTTGCGTTACTACACAGAACACAATAGATTATGCTATTGCTCTTGCCCACCAGAAGAACGTTATCATTACAACCTTTGGAGATATGGTGAGGGTTCCCGGTTCAAAAACCAGCCTGGAAACTTTTTCACCAAGAATCGTTTATTCGGCACTGGATGTGTTGAATATTGCTTTAGATAATCCCGACAAAGACGTAATTTTTATTGGCGTTGGTTTTGAAACAACATCTCCAACAATTGCCGCAACGATCTTAGCTGCGGAGAAGCGAAAAATCAAAAATTTTTACATTTTACCAGCATTTAAACTTATCCCACCTGCCCTGGAGTTTATTGCTCAATCACCCCGAATAAATGTTCAGGGTTTTATCTTACCCGGTCATGTATCTGTAATAATCGGGTCAAAGCCGTACCAGTTTCTTGCTGATAAATATAATATTCCGGGTTGTATTACGGGTTTTGAGCCAATCGATATATTGCAAGGTATCCTTAATCTTGTTAAGCAAATTGCTGAGAAGAGTGCGGGTATTAATATTGAATATAGTAAAGTTGTAAAACCTGAAGGTAATAAAAGAGCACAGGAGATATTATATAAAATATTTCAGGTATGTGATGCAGATTGGCGCGGCATTGGGATGATTCCTAAGTCAGGATTGGCATTAAAGGAGAGGTTTAAAAAATTTGATGTAAGGAGAAAATTCAAAATTAGTTTACCAAAGTTTGCTGAGCCTAAAGGGTGTATCTGCGGCAAAGTTTTATTGGGACTGAATTTACCTGTGGATTGTGCTCTATTTGGTAAAAAGTGCACACCGCTTTCACCCATTGGTCCTTGTATGGTTTCATCTGAGGGCTCGTGTGCAGCATATTATAAATATGGATATAGTGAAAGAGGGCTAAAAAAAGATTCAAGAAGGCAAAAAAGAGGGGTAAACAAGGGTAAAAAAGGGAAAAGAGGGTTAAATAAGGGAAAATAGGTAGGTGATGAAAAAAATAACAAAAGAATTGATTGATGAATTTTATAATCTACTCTCGCCCTGTCGGATCTGTCCCCGTAGGTGCAAGGTCGATAGATTGAAAGGCGAGATTGGAAATTGCAAGGCAGGATTAGAAGTTAAAATTTCTTCATATCATCAACACTTTGGTGAGGAGCCGCCATTGGTTGGCAAACACGGTTCAGGTACGATCTTTTTTACCCATTGCAATCTCCATTGTGTATACTGCCAGAATTATGAGATCAGTCAACTTGGTATGGGTAGAGAGGTAGCCCTCGAAGAACTTGCCCGGATGATGCTAAGGTTACGAAACTTGGGCTGCCACAATATTAATTTTGTTACGCCAACACCCTGGGTGCCTCAAATTGTCAGGGCATTGAGTATTGCCCAGGAAAAAGGTTTGAACATTCCCCTTGTATATAATTGTGGTGGTTATGAAGCTATTGAAACATTAAGATTATTGGATGGCATTGTGGATATTTATATGCCCGATATAAAATATGCAGATAATGAATATGCTGAAAAATATTCCAGTGCGCCAAAATACTGGGATATTATGAGACCAGGGTTAAAGGAAATGCATTCACAGGTTGGTGATTTAGTAGTAGAAAATGGTATTGCAAAGAAAGGGCTTTTAATCCGACACCTTGTCCTGCCGAATAATATTGCAGGGAGTAAAAAATGTTTTGAATTTATCAGCCAGAAATTGTCAAAAAATACAGTGGTAAATCCTATGGCACAATATTATCCAACATTCAAAGCCGACCGTTTTCAAAAGATTAATCGGCGTATTACAGCACAAGAATATAGACAGGCACTTGCAGACCTTGAAAGAAATTGTCTTGATAAAGGTTTTAAACAGACAATCGACACCATTTTCAGGAGTGTGGTTCCTGAGTGGACTGATAATTTACAAAATACAAACTGAAAATTACAAATCACAATTAATCAAAGAACAAACAATATCCAAATTCCAATGTTCAAAACCATACCTTCCTTTCCTTGAAGGGCTGTCGAAAAACTCCAATGTTTGTTGGAGTAGAGCCTTTAGGCTCCGCTGTGAAATACACGTCACAGTTTTGAGATTTGTTATTTGGTTATTCCCAAAATATGTAACCCAGGACTTAGTTTTGTATTATTCAAGTACTTTATAAACACAACAGCAATAAAGTGGAAATAGTAATACCCTTGGGGTATTGACTTCCTTAAAAACCTGGCTATCCTATGGGGTCAAAAAGAGGAGGACAAATTGAAAGTTCATGAATATCAGGCAAAGGAAATTTTTAAAAAGTATGGTATCCCCACGCCTAAAGAGAAGATGTGTCAAACCATTGATGAGGTAATAATTGCTGCTGCAAAAGAGATTGGTATACCGTGCGTAATAAAGGCACAGGTAATGGTTGGTGGACGAGGTAAGGCGGGTGGAATAAAGGTAGCCAAAAATGAGAACGAACTTAAAGACTATGCAAAAAAGATTTTGGGTATGGAGATAAAGGGTATACCGGTAAAAAAGGTTCTGGTATCTGAGGCGGTTTCTATTGCCAGTGAAGCATATCTCGGTATTATTAATGACCGTACTACAAAGAAAACAGTGATGATGGCATGTAAAGAAGGTGGCGTGGAGATTGAAGAGATAGCAAAACAGAGACCTGAGGCAATCTATAAGGTTTATGCTGATCCGTTAGTGGGTCTTATGTCTCACAAGGCAAGAGAAATAGGTCTATTTCTTTACAAAGAACCAAAAAGAGCTTTTGAATGTGCTTCAATAACGGAAAAATTGTATAGACTATTTATTGAACTCGATTCATCTTTAGCCGAGATAAATCCACTTGTTGTCGATACTTCAGGAAAACTTATTGCTCTGGATGCCAAGCTTAATTTTGATGATAATGGCCTTTACCGGCATCCTGATGTTGAATCGATGCGCGATAGGGAGAGTGAGGACGAGAACGAGTTACTTGCGCGTGAACAAGACCTATCCTATGTTAAGCTTTCCGGCAATATAGGGTGTGTTGTTAATGGTGCCGGTCTGGCAATGGCGACCATGGATCTGGTTAAACATTTTGGTGGTGAACCTGCCAACTTTCTGGATATTGGTGGGTCTTCCTCACCTGAAAAGGTGAAGAATGCTTTAGAGATTCTTTTAAAAGACAAGAATGTAAAGGTGATTTTCTTTAATATATTTGGCGGTATTACACGCTGTGATGATGTGGCAAATGGAATTTTACAGGCGAAAAAGGATTTGAATATCAAACAGCCGATTATTGCTCGACTAACCGGGACAAATGAAGATAAGGCAATGGAAATCTTGAAAGAAGCAGGCCTGATCTTTACCCAGACCATGGATCAAGGTGCTAAAAAGGCAATTGAATTACTAAAGTAAACAAAAGGAGATAATAATGAGTATTTTCATCAATAACAATACAAAACTTTTGGTCCAGGGCATAACTGGTAGGGATGGAAGTTTTCATACACGTCAGATGCTAAACTACGGAACCAAAGTTGTGGCTGGAGTCACGCCTGGAAAAGGTGGCATGGAGGTCGAGGGTGTACCTGTTTTTAATTCTGCAGCGGATGCAGTGAAACAGACTGCGGCAAATACCTCAGTTCTCTTTGTTCCTGCCCGGTTTGCATCAAGTGCAATTTATGAAGCAATTGATGCGGGCATTAAATTGATTGTCTGTATCTCGGAAGGGCTGCCCACAATTGAATTGGTCAAGATTACTGCTTATTTAAAAAATAAGGATTGCCGTTTGGTCGGACCAAATTCACCAGGTATTGTTTCATCGGGTGAGGCAAAAGTCGGTATTTTACCCGGCCATATTTTTAAAGAGGGCAAGGTCGGTGTGATTTCAAGAAGCGGCACTTTGACCTATGAAATTGTTGATCATATTACAAAGGTGGGGCTTGGTCAATCTACGTGTATTGGTATTGGCGGTGACCCAATTATTGGAACCAAGTTTATTGATTGTTTAGAACTCTTTGCTCAAGATAATGATACAGAAGCAGTTGTAATTGTTGGTGAAATTGGTGGCCGTGATGAGCAGGATACTGCAGAATATGTAAAAAAATATTTCAAAAAACCTGTGTTCGGTTTTATTGCCGGGAAAACAGCACCACCTGATAAACGTATGGGCCATGCTGGAGCGATTATATCAGGAACATCAGGTACTGCGGCAGAAAAGGTAAAGGTCTTTAAAGAATGTGGAATTAAGGTGGGCGACACACCTGCTGAGGTTGCACAACTTGTGAAAAATGAATTGGCATAGTTAGTCGTTTTACGGCATAGCGGCCCGCTCCGTTGGGAGAATAAGAAGCAAGAGGTAAGAAGTAAGAGGCAAGAAGTGGATTACTTTAGATGGATTTAGATTTTACCAGGTGTGTTACTCTTCTTTATCTGTTTCTATTGTTTCTGAGGTTATGTCCAGTGCCTTTGCTAATTTATCACAGGCACTCTGTAATGCATTGTATAACTGCCTATCCTGTATTTTTTTGTTGTATACTTTGTCTAAAATGTCTTGAAGTTCAGAAAAGATTTTTACCATTTCTTCATAATTATAATGTAAAGTCTTTTCAAAACTTTGTCGCAAGTCATTATAGATTTCTTTAAGATCATCTACTGCATCTCCTTTACGGAACTGAAGGTCATCAGTTGTCTCTCCGTTACTCATTTTTTTAATATATGCACAAAGCCGATACAGTGGTCCATAAATCTTATGTGTTATTAAAACTATTGCCCACATGCTTATGATAAACAATATTAACGCAATTGCTGTAACAGGCCAGATTGAATCGGACAGAACTTGTTTTATCAATTCTTCAGAAACAGATAAAGTGGACACGTTATTTTTGAATATTAAAAATAATGAGATAACCAATATAGCTGAAATACTTATAACTAATCCCATTAACGCTATAATAAGTCGCATTTGTAGATTATGGAGTATTAATTTTTTTCTTCTGTTTTTTGATGCCATTTAAACCTCAGACCTAAATATTTTATACAATATGTGAAAGATGTCAATACTTTAAATTACAGGTCATCCAACCATCCTGCAGTTTTATTCAATCTTTTCTTGAAAATTTTCCCAAAATTTTTGGGATTTCTCACCTCGTGATACTTGAAATATATATCATTATCCACAATTCCTAAAATTTCTATCTTTCCAGTTCGATGAGACATTACAAACCTGAATCTTTTACTGTGACCATTAAGCTTTTTCTTTGCTTCCGCAACAATGCTACATCCTTTGTAGAATGGTACTTGAAAACTTTGTTTTACTCTTTTCACAGGTCTGCACTGAAAAAGATAATATGGTATAATACCGATACCTGTCAGTTTATTCTGTAACTCAGCTAAGGTTTCAGGTTCGTCATTCACACCTTTTAGTAACACGGTCTGATTATTGATTACTATGCTATGGTGAGCAAGCTTATTGATTGCACGTATTGATTTCTTAGTAATTTCACGTGGGTGGTTAAATTGAGTGCTGACGTATATCCTGCTATCTGGCAGGGAGTACCTTTTTAGTATTGATAAAAGTTGCTCGTCCTCGATAATCCGGTCAGGGAGCATTACGGGAATTTTGCTTCCAAAACGGATAAAATATAAATGTGGAATATTTGAAAGCTTTTTTAAAAAATTCTCAATCACTCTTGTTGGTAATATAAAAGGATCACCTCCACTAATAAGTACATTATTTATCTCTTCATGTTCGCTAATATATTTTATTGCATTATCAAATTTACTCATTATTTCTTCGGTTGGTAAACCAATCAATCTTTTTCTAAAACAGTATCTACAATATGCTGCACACCTGTTTGTCGATAAGATCAAGGCAGTCGAAGCATATTTATGTTGTAGCCCGGGCATTTTTGTTATTTCCATTTCACCACTCGGGTCATAGGAACCAGACAGGTCTAATTCCTCTATTGAAGGAAAAACCATTTTTTTAATAGGGTCATTTGGATCATTCTTATCAATTAAGGACATATAATACCGCGTAATACTCATCGGGTGTTTTTCTATAACCTTTTTGAGTTGTTTTTCCTGTTTTGTTGTTAAGGCGACATACTGTTTTAATTGTTCAACAGTACGAATATTATTTTTGAGTTCTCGTCTCCAGGGCATAGAACCTCCTTTCAGTGTTAGCTATTATGCGCAATAAGTGTATTAGTTTTTACTGAAATTTCAGCATTTACTAAAACATTACTATAATATAATACTCAAAATTATTTATTTGTCAATAAGCGAGGAAGTGAATGTGTGTTTTCAGAACTGTTTCCTATTTTTTTATTCTTGGAACTTGTTTCTTGTATTTTGTTCCCTGTATCCTGTGCCCTGTTTCCTAATAATCGGGGCGGTGGGATTTGAACCCACGGCCTCATGGTCCCAAACCATGCGCGCTAAGCCGCTGCGCCACGCCCCGGATAATATGATTATATTGATAAATAAACAGATGTCAACCCAGTTAGATAATATAAAAGTGCTCAATTTAATTAGTAAAATAATACACTATCACACGATCGAAGAGCATAAATATATTTGAAACTTAGTATCTAACGGGGTCAACCCAGCATTAAAAATATGGTTATTGGGTTAGGGTATGGATGCTGGAAAAACATGTAGAGCGCGACATGATGGGTAATGAAATTACTTATGAATATAGACAAAACTTGACTAAAAATTGGCAAATTTCTTGACATAGCCTATTTTTTGAATATAATCTACAATGCAAATGGTGATTTTAAGTGGTAAAGAAGCTTTAAAAAAACAGATTGGTGATACCTCAACATTTGAAAAGGCAATTAATTCTTTTATTAAAGCAAGGAAACATTATAAGATAAAATTTCTCTATTATGACAGGACAAATAGATTTCAGGTCAAAAAGGTAAAGAAAAGTGCACAATTAATCAGAAATTTTATCTTAAAAATCGAAAAAAAATGGGGGAGAACAGATTTTCTGCTGCTTGTAGGCGGTGATAAAATAATTCCATTTTTTCGATTGAAAAATCCCTGTGATGATAGTGATAAACGGGTATTATCAGATAATCCCTACGCATCAAGGGATAGTGATTTTCTTATTCCAGATAGAATATGTGCCCGCATTCCAGATAATAAAGATGCCAATTTTATCATAAACCAGTTAAAAAAACTCGGTAAAACGTCCAAAAAGTCCTTTGGAATCAGTGCCAGAGTTTGGAAAAAGGCTTCAGAGAATGTTTATCGCCAGATTGGAAAACCAAAGGATTTAAAGATTTCGCCACCTGTTAACAGTAATACATTCAAATCCCAATGGCTGCAAAACAAGAATTTTCTGTATTTTAATCTTCATGGCACCAAGGTTTCAGCTAACTGGTATGGTCAGGACAAAGGTAAATATCCCGTTGCATTAGGACCTGAAAATATTTGTAATGCCACAGGAATTGTTGCATCTGAGGCATGTTATGGAGCATATATTCTGAATAAATCGCATAAAAATGCTCTAGCCTTGAAATTTCTGAGTGAAAAAGAAATTTATGGATTTTGCGGTTCGACTACGATTGCTTATGGACCAGTTGCGCCGCCATCAAGTGAGGCTGATTTATTGATCAAATACTTTTTCGAATATATGAAGCAGGGGTTGACCTTGGGTGAGAGTTTTAAGAATGCCAAGTTAGATTTTGCGCGTAAAGCGCTCCGACGTCAGGGCTTTTTAGATGACGATGACAAAAAGACGCTTTTGCAGTTTGTTCTTTATGGTGATCCAACATTCAGGCTGAAATTTCAGGGTAAGAGGTAAGGAGATATCGTGATTGGTTCAAGGAAGATAAACATAATAAAGAGAAAGATTTCAAAGGAATTTCCTGAATTTAAAGGCGTTGAACCAAAGATAACAGAAAAACTGATAAGCCCACAAGACACCATATACAGAAAATTGTCTCTGGGTAGAGCAAAACGGATTAGAAGAATTTTCAGATTGAAATTCCAGAGAACGATTGAAACAGTTGATCAAGTAGAGATTGAGAGAATTTTAACAGTAACCCTCGATGAAAAGGGTGAAATAATGAAGATAACAGAATCACGATGATTAAGGGAACCGAAGATACGCGATATGCATATGTAAATGGCATTGTTCGGGCAAGGGAAGCAAGATTACTCACCAGGAGCCTTTTTGACCGACTTATTGCCGGAACACTAACAAATTTTAATACAATTCTGTCTGATACCCCATATATCGGGTACAATAATATACCTGCTGGTCTTGCTATGGAAGAGATTGAAATTAAAAAATTCTTTAAACGATATTGTATTACCCCTGAGGTTCTGTCATTTATTGATTGGCCTGAGCAGATCCATAATCTAAAGGTTAAGTTAAAACAGGGTAGTGAAGATTTAATGTATCTACAACAAGAATCAGAAGTTGAAATCTGGCATGAGGTTATTGAAGAGATAGAAAGATTTGCAGTAGACAAAGATCCTTTTATCCTTTCGACAAATCTCGATAAAATCTTATGTAAATATTTATATGAAAAAGCAAAATTTGCACTATTTTTTGATGAGTACTTTCAGCTCTATTTTGACCTTGAAAATATCCGCAGCTTTTTCAGAGCGCGCCAATTTGAGAATAGCCAGGAGATTTTTAACCAGGTTTATATACCTGTAGGCAGCTTTGACAAAAGGTTTTTTATTGATAATTTAAATGTCGATTATGAACATTTAGGTAAGAATTTTTTTACCACACCATTCGTATCAATTATAGAAAAAGGGAGTGCATATATCAAAGAACATCATTCTTTTTTAAAATTAGAAAGATTATGTGAAGAGATGAGAACAGGATTTCTAATACAGGCAAGGAAGATGACATTTGGCATTGAACCATTATTTACATATTACCATTTTAAAATAAGTGAGATTAAAAAATTGCGCCAGGTATACTGGGGGAAAATGAATGAAGTTCCTGTTGATGAGTTGAAAGAGAGTATTTCTGATGTCTGGTAAAACTTTAGCAATTGTAGGTCAGCAGGAAACAATTATGCCATTTCTTGCTACGGGCGCTGAGGTGGTTTATGTGAAGAAAGGAGAATGTGTTAAAGTGGTTGAAGAGTTGATTGAACGAGGTTTTAAGATAATCTTTTTTACTGAAGAATTTATTGATGAGTTGAGTGAAATATTATTAAATTATCGAACCGAAACCGTTCCTTGTTTAATCCCCATTCCGACAGGAAGAGGAAAGACAAAACTCGCAATAGAAAGGATAAGGGGTGTGATAAAAAAGGCGGTTGGTGCTGATGTCTTTTTGGAGGAAAAATGAGAAAAGGTGAAATAACTAAAGTGTCAGGACCGCTTGTTGTGGCAAAGGGAATGACTGGAAGTAAGATGTATGATGTGGTGCGGGTAAGTGAAGAACGGTTAGTTAGCGAGATAATTGAGCTTTCTGGAGATACGGCATCAATCCAGGTTTATGAGGAGACATCTGGTATTGGTCCTGGAGAGCCGGTATACATGACTGACCATCCACTCTTTGTCGAACTCGGTCCGGGACTCATTGAATCAATCTTTGATGGAATTCAAAGACCTTTGGATATAATTAGGGATCAGACCGGTGATAATATTAGTCGGGGTATAGAGATACCGGCATTGGAGCGTGATATAAAATGGCATTTCAAACCACTTGTGAAGAAAGGCGACGTGGTTAAACCGGGAGACATTATTGGTGAGGTAAAAGAGACCGTGCTGGTTATCCATAAGATTATGATGCCGCACCATACTGAAGGTAAGGTTAAAACTATTAAACAAGGTGAGTTTTTAGTTACTGATACTATATGTGAGGTTGAAACAAAAAATGGGCTTGTTTCTCTAACCATGCTACAACGCTGGCCAGTTCGTCAGCCAAGGCCATATAAAGAGAGACTTGCCCCGACAGTTTTGCTGCCAACCGGCCAGAGGGTCATTGATACATTTTTTCCAATAGCAAAGGGCGGCACTGCTTGTTGCCCTGGTCCCTTCGGTTCTGGGAAGACTGTTATCCAACACCAGCTGGCAAAGTGGGCAGAGGCAGAGATAATCGTTTATATTGGTTGCGGGGAACGTGGTAATGAAATGACGGATGTGCTCATGGAATTTCCCAAATTGAAGGATCCATTATCTGGTGAACCGCTCATGAAAAGGACTGTACTTATTGCTAATACCTCAAACATGCCTGTGGCGGCAAGAGAAGCTTCGGTTTATACCGGCATTACAATCGCCGAGTATTTCAGGGATATGGGATATTCAGTTGCCGTGATGGCAGATTCAACCTCGCGTTGGGCTGAGGCAATGAGAGAGATTTCCGGACGATTAGAAGAGATGCCTGGCGAAGAAGGCTATCCAGCTTATCTTAGTGCCAAGGTCAGTGCATTTTATGAACGGGCAGGTAGAGTGAAAGCTCTTGGTGAGCCTAAAAGGCAGGGTGCCTTGAGTGTCATAGGTGCAATTTCTCCGCCGGGTGGTGATTTATCAGACCCGGTTGTTCAGGCAACCCTTCGTGTTGTTAAGGTTTTCTGGAGTCTTGAGGATAAGCTGGCTTATCAGCGTCACTTCCCGGCAATCTCATGGTTAAACTCATATTCCCTTTATATAGATGATATCAGCGAAGAAATAAATAAGAAGGTCGGAAAAGATTTTACAGATTTATCAAAGGAAGCAATGCGTCTTTTAGAGCAGGAAGCTGAACTCCAGGAGATTGTGCGGCTCATAGGCGTTGATGCATTATCGCCTGAGGATAAGTTGATTCTTGAAGGAGCGCGTTCTCTGCGCGAAGATTTTTTACACCAAAATGCATTTCACGAAGTTGATACATATGCCTCCCTCAAAAAACAATATATGATGCTTTCTGTATGTTTATTCAATTACAATAAGGCAAGGTATGCATTGGCAAGAGGTGCAGTATTCAGCGATATAATAAAGATGGAGGTTCGCGAAAAGATAGCGAGGATGAGATATCTGCCGGAAACAGAGATTGATAAGATTGATAAGATAAAAGATGAGATTGTCAAAGGGTTTGATATGTTTATTAAAGGGGAGAAGATCCGGGAGAAAAAAGAAGAGGCAGAGCAAGATAAAAAAGAGAAAGTAGAAGAGGCTGCTGGGGAAGAGAACGAAAAGAAAAATACAAAGGGAACCATAGAATCAAGGGAGGAGAAATGATAAAAGAATATAGCAGTATTCTGAATGTTGCTGGTCCTCTTTTGCTTGTTGAAGGCGTAAAAGATGTAAAGTATGAAGAACTGGTTGAGATTTATACTGGTTCGGGTGAAAAGAAAAGGGGTAGAGTTTTAGAGGTTGACAAAGATAAGGCATTGGTTCAAATATTTGAAGGTTCTACGGGCATCGATGTACAGAATTGCCGTGTGAGATTTCTTGCGCGGACCTTGCACATTGGTGTGTCAGAAGACATGTTGGGAAGAATCTTTGATGGTCTTGGTCGGCCAAAGGATGGCGGGCCAGAAATTATTCCTGAGGCTATGCTCGATATAAATGGTGCGCCAATAAATCCAACTGCGCGCAATTATCCTGATGAATTTATTCAAACCGGCATTTCATCGATAGATGGAATCAATACCCTGGTGCGCGGGCAGAAACTACCTATATTTTCTGGTTCTGGATTACCCCATAATCGTTTAGCAGCACAGATTGTTCGACAATCAAGGGTACTTGGAGGTGAAGAAGAATTTGCTGTAGTATTCGGTGCAATGGGTATTACATTTGAAGAGGCAAATTTCTTCATACAGGATTTTACAAAATCAGGGGCACTCGAAAGAGTAGTTCTATTCTTGAACCTGGCTGACAACCCGGCAATTGAGCGGGTTTCAACACCGCGGGTTGCGTTCACAGTTGCTGAATACCTTGCTTTTGAAAGAGGATTACATATTCTTGTTGTGCTTTCAGATATGACCAATTACGCCGAGGCGCTGAGGGAAATAGCTGCAGCACGAAAAGAGATTCCGGGTCGAAGAGGATATCCGGGCTATCTTTATACAGACCTCGCATCAATATATGAACGCTCGGGTCGAATAAAAGGCAAAAAGGGTTCAATTACATTGATTCCAATTCTTTCAATGCCTGAAGATGATAAGACCCATCCTATTCCTGATTTGACTGGATATATTACTGAAGGTCAGATTATTCTTTCGCGTTCTCTTTACCGTAAGAAGATTTCGCCGCCCATAGACGTTCAGCAATCACTGTCCCGGCTTAAGGATAAGGGTATTGGTAAAGGTAAGACCCGGGAAGACCATGCTGATTTGTTTAATCAATTAATCGCCTGCTATGCCCGAGGTAAAGAAGCAGCAGAGTTATCAGTGATTTTGGGTGAAGCAGCATTGTCTGATTTAGATAAGATTTATCTTAAGTTTTCACAGGCTTTTGAAGAAAAATACATTTTACAGGGTGAGGATGAGAATAGAACTATTGAGCAGACTTTAAACCTCGGCTGGGACCTCTTACGTCAGGTGCCACGTAGTGAGATGAAGAGAATAAGGGAAGAGTATTTACGGAGATACTATGACAAAGAATAGATACGGCCTCGATATGTTATGTCATACAGATATTGCGATGAATTTCGGTGTTTTAAATTCTAAGCACGAAATTCGAAATTCTAAACAAATTCTAATGACCCAAACCCAAAATCAAAAATTTAAATATTTGAAATTTGAATTTTGTATTTGTTCACCCCGTGAAATAGGAGTAACCTTATTATGGGAAAAGAAAAAGGAAAACAATCAAAGTTAGTGAAGATAGAATCCTTCAAGGAAGGCTGTATTTCACAGGGTAAAGGATTTAGATATTAGGATTTAGATATTATGAGGTTGGATATTCCTCCTACCAGAATGCAGTTGCTGCGCCTTAAGCGGCGTGGCACAATTGCCCGTCGTGGTCATAAGTTATTAAAGGATAAACAGGATGAATTAATGCGACAGATTCTTGAACTGGTTAACAGAATCAAAGATTCACGGTTAAAGATTGAAGATGAGTTGCGCCGCGCATTTGGCTATTTCTACTTTGCTTCAAGTAAACAATTCCCAAAGGCAACAGATGAAGCTCTTTTAGCGACAACAAAAACTATAGATATAGATTATACTACAGAACGAATTTTGAATTTGAAAATACCAAAATTCAAAAAGAAAATATCGGGTGGTTTAATCAGTTATGGCTTTATGACTACATCCGGTGATTTGGATCTTGCCCTCTTGAAGATTGATCAACTAATCTCAAGACTTCTTGAACTGGCTGAATTGGAAAAGACGCTCGAACTTCTTTCTGCGGAAATTGAGAAGACCCGCCGGAGAGTCAATGCCCTGGAATACATTCTTATTCCCTCAATTGACGAAACGATTAAATTCATAAAGTTAAAAATGTCTGAGATAGAAAGGAGTGATCTAACACGGTTGATGAGGGTTAAAGAGATTGTAAGGGGGAAGTGAGATGGCTCAAAGAGAGAGAGAAAAAATAAGAGGATAAAAGATAAATGGGGAATAATGTCAAATACCCAATTTCAAATGCCAAATGAATCCCGCTCATCTATAATGGGCGTGGATGAATGTCAAAATCCAAATATCAAGATTTGGCATTTAAGCATTGGGATTTCGATTGACATTGGGGTTTTGGAATTTGTTATTATAATTTAGGTATTTGCTTTATTCGAGGAGGTTTTTATGGTTGAAGGTTTGATTTGCGTTTTAATTTTGTCATTCCTGACTTTAATCTTTGGATTTGTTTGGAACTGGTTGCAGATAATAATCCCTCAAGTGATTTTGAGCGGCGTAGTTATTTATCTTTTAGTACGCGTGCGGGTCAAGATTTCAAAAGCCGAGAAGGAAAAATTAAGGGCAAAAATTGAGGATTTAGAAAAGAAGATTGAAGGTTTAGGCAAAAAATAAGATTAGCAATAAATATTAATGTCTGCAAGTAACTGAACGAAAAGAGGTTATCTTGTGAAAAAGATTATTATAGCCTTTTTTGTTATTCTATGCGGGTTCTTTTATATTATTAACAAAAATATTTTTGAAAAAAATAGCGCAGGGTTCACATCGCTAATAACTGTATCAAAAAATGAGGATCAATGTTTTAATAAATCATATAGTCAAATTTCTGACTCAATGCTTGTAGCCTGGGATTCAAAATTTAAAGAAATAGGCATAGAACAAAATCCCTTTGCCATAATAATATTTTTTATTAAATATTTTTCTGAATTGGACTGTGAAGATGCTCAGGGTTATTTTTCTTTAAATGAGATATTTTTTAATAAAATCAGTAATTTAAAGAGCAATACTATTGCAACATGTGCAATTATGCAAAAACTGGGATGGGATATTCAATACTTTTACAATAATAAAAGAGAACGCTATCTTGGTATAAATTTTTCTGAAACCTGGAACATAAGAAAAGGAAATTGGGTAGAGAATGATGAAAAAAAATATTATTTAAAGGAATTTGATGACTACACTCCAGTGGGCAAATTGAAACTGGAAAATCCAGCATCGACATATTATAGTCTTGGAACTGGAAAAATTGTTCTCAAACCAATACCCCTCATAAACAATTTACCAGGATTTAGTAGTACATCCTATAAAAAAAGATTAATATGGTCGTATAAAGACCGCAGATATGAAATTACTGCTTCAATTCCAGAAGAACAGGTCAAATGGACGGGGAATCTACCGCCAAGTCTTTTTGGCATGATTGCATCGGGAATCAGGGAATTGGAGAATATTCGTATAGTGGGTAAACTTAAATTCCTGTTAGATGAATTTGATGAATATGATAAGGTAAATTTTCTTTTTAAGTTTTGTCAATCCGAGAGTATTTTTATCTATGATAATAAACAATCAATAAAGAGTGTGAGCAATCAATTGATGGAAGGCCTGAATGACTGTGATGGGCGCAGTGTGTTTTTGTATTGTCTGCTCCAGGCAGTCCTTGGATATTCTGATTCTGATATCGTTTTTATTAGCTGGCATAATCATCTGGCATTGGGTTTAAAACCAGAGACTGCTGAGGCTGGAAAAATCTTGAGACAGGATGGTTTTTATGCTGGTGACGGGTATTATATATTGGATGCCGCATATGTTGGAGATACGTATTGGGGCAGTAAGATGAATCGATTCCCGGATGAATGTAAGATAATAACAAAATAGATATTAGATGTAAGATGCTAGATAAAAGATTTAAAATAGGAGAATTCTATTTGGAAATCGGTGACCAGTCCGGCGCGTTGGACGTAATGCCGTTGGTTAATTTACGCTGCCTTGAGCCATCCCAGTTCATTGTATAAAGTTCATATCGGCCACTACGATTTGAGGTAAATGCTATATGCAAACCATCTGGAGACCATGAAGGTTCTTCATTATTTCTATCAAAGGTTAAACGTACAGGTGAAAAATCATAAGGGTCGGTAACATATATCTGTTGAGAGTTATTTTTCTCTCTGGATACATAGGCAATGATATCGCCCCGCGGTGACCATGCTGGTGATGTATTGTAATTGCCGTGAAATGTGAGGCGCCGGACATTACCACCATGGATATCCATAACATAAATTTGTGGGTTGCCACTACGGTCTGATACAAATGCTATTTCACGACTGTTGGGTGAGAATGCCGGTGAGGTATCGATTGCACGATTATTCGTCAAACGATGCAGTTTTCTGGTTTTCAAATCCATAAGATAAATCTCGGCATTACCGTCTTTTGTCAGAGCAAGACAGATCTTCCAACCATCGGGTGACCAGCAGGGCGCAAAATTTAGACCCCGAAATGAAGAAGTTGTTGTAATCTTTTTCTTTACTAAGTCGAATAGATAAATGTTCAAGCGGTCTGTTGTGTACGTAGAAAATAAAATTCTTTTGCCATCAGGTGACCAGGAAGGGAAGAGATTAAATCTTTTATTTTTTGTGAGATGGGTGAAATTGAAACCATCATAATCGACCATTGCCAGTTCCTTACCATTTGATATTTTGTACGAAAATACAATTTTTGTTGAAGCAATACCTTTTTCTCCAATTAATATCTCTGTAATATCATCAGAAATTTTGTGCGCGAGCCCTCTGATTTTTTCACTGATCTCATATTCTTGTTGTGAAATTTTTTCGTGCGAACCAAAGTCTTCAAGCGTAATCGTTAATTGCGAAAGGTCTGCACTACCTTTCAATATAATTCCCTGATCATCGGATTTGCCCAATGAAACAGTGTCTGAATAAATATCAAAATATAATGAATATTCTAAATCGTTTCTTATAATATTTTTAATATTCTGTATTCTGGTTATTGAAATATCTGACATATTTGTTGTGATAAATGGTTCAATGCAAAGATTGATCTTACCACCACCATAATCGGTCAGCCGCAGGTAAACTTCTTGGCTGAGGGGGAAGTTGTAGGGTAAAAGCAGTATTAGTAGTAGAATAAATGAAGTAATTCTTTTACTCATAACTTGCTAATGGTTATCAGAACATCAGGTTATCAGGTAGTGGGTATCACGGCACCAGGATACCAGATTATAAAAAACCCTGATATCCTGATTCTCTGATAATCTGATATTCTCATCTGTCCTCACTGTGCAGTTAGGAATTCAATGTGTACCTTGAGATAATCATCAGAAAATTCCTGGGGTAAGGGTGGTAATTTTTTTGCTAATGTTACAGCACGGATCGTCGTTTCGTTATATAATTCATTACCAGATGTTTGCTCAAGCCTGACATTATAGATTTTACCGTTCTTATCAACTTCAAAGTATACAATGCTTTTCAAGACAATATCTCTATCCTTGAATGGGTTATGCCAGTTTTTATTTATTTTATTCAATAATATGTTTAAGTAGTATGAATAAGTAAATCCTCTGCCACTGCCAGTATAAATCTTTGGTTTGATATCAGGCAGTCCTTTGTTAACAATCGTCTCAATCTTCTCTTCTGGTTTTTTCACTTTTTTAGCCGTGGTTTTTTGGTTGGGTGGTGCCTTTTCTTCTGTTTTGACCTCTTGTTCGGTCTCCTCTTTCACAGGTTCTTCGATACTTATTATCTTTGGTTGAGGTAATGGGGCAATGCTTACTTTATACACCTGAAATTCGGGTATTGGTTTAAAACCGGCACGGTTCGCAAATATGAATACAGCAAAAATAACAAAATGTATTGAGGTCGACAGGATATAAAAACGGTTCATTCCCGGGGTATTTTGGCAACCAATCCTAACTCTTTTATACCCGCATTCCTCATTCTGCCCACAATGTCTATGACATATCCATAATCGACTTTCTCGTCCGCACGTAAATAGACGATTATCCCGGGCGGCTTACCTTCTAATACTTTTTTAATACTTACTTCAAAATCGGCTATATTTATCTTATCGTTATCAATGTATATCTCTTGGTTATCCTTTATAGATACGGTTATCCCTTCTTCATCATGTGGTAGTGATGCGTCGCTTCTGGGTAGGTTGACATCAATACCCGGTGTCATCATGGGCGCCGCAATTATGAATATTATTAAAAGTGTAATACTGACGTCAGCCAAAGAAGTCATATTAATTTCCGAAATCAATCCTTTAGTATTCACTGCTGTATCATATATCTTTACGAAATCGCACAAAGACTTCGCTAATAAACTTGTTAAATTCAGAGTCGAAATTGTTTAAGCGGCTCCGAAATATATTGTAAAATATGAGCGCAGGGATTGCTACAAGAAGTCCATAAACCGTTGTTATAAGTGCGTCAGAAATACCAGGGGCGACAATTGTAATGTGTGCTGATCCTCGAACACGGATTTCCAGAAAGGCTTGCATAATACCCCAAACCGTTCCCAATAAACCAAGGAATGGACTAACACTCACAAATGTACTCAGTACTGGTAGTGAAGTTTCTAATTCACTTATTTCAGTAATTTTCGTTCTTTCCATTGCCAGGCGTATGTTATCAAAAAGTTCTTCGTTTAACCGGGGATTTTCTTTCTTAGTATTTTGTCCAAAAGAAGGCATTGGTTTGCTCTCTTTTAATTTTTTATATTCTTCAATGCCGCTTTCTAAAATCCTGCCATAAGGATTATCATTCAAGAGATATCCCATGTTCTCTAATTCCTTTATGTCCTGGCAATAAGAGTAGTTAGAAAAAAATCTTTTACTCAAGCTTTTAATTTTAGAGAAGTAAAACATTTTTTTGAGAAAGATTGCCCATGACCATATCGAAAAAATTGCGAGAACCGACATAATGATTTGTGCAGCGATACTTGATTCTAAAAAGATTTTAAAGATATTCATATATTACTTCGTAATATTAGATTCAAACAGATGATAGCGGATGCACACAGATAGTTTGTGTCATTACTTCAGTTTATCTTTAGCAAGGGTGGCTTCAGCTGAATTGGGAAAGTCTTTGATTATTTGGTTATAATAGAATTTTGCTGTTTTTTTATCTCCTGTCTCTTCGTAGATAATAGCTATTTTGTAAAGGGCAGTTGCTTTCTTGGTACTTTCTGGAAACTTATTTATTAATTCCTGAAATACATTTACTGCATTCTGACTTTTACCCATTGCCGCATAAGACTCCCCGATCCAATAAAGTGCATTATCAGATAAAGGAGAATCAGGCAAAATTTGTAAATAAGATCGGAATCCATTGATTGCTTCAGAGTAGTTGCCTTTAATATAATTTAAATAAGCTGATTCATAAATTAGTCTTGCTTCAGGGCTTATTTTCGAAATATCTTCTGTGTGTGATAATATCTTTCGGGCGGGACCGAGTTTTTCATATATCCGGTTCAGCTGTGACTCGGTATCGCTAATCCGCGAATTAAGCATCTCCATTTTTTCACTCAATTCATTCGATTTTGTGTAAAAATCAATACGTAAATGTGTTATTTCTTCACTCTGATTTTCGAGTATACTGTCAAATTTTGCTGTATAGTATCGCAGGCTATCCAGCTGCCAGTTGAAATTGTTAAATCGAGTGCGATTAAAACAACCGGAGCTGGCTAATAGAAAAAGGAGAAATATTGCAGCAATAAATTTTGGGTAATGTCTTACTATCATTAAAGATTTATCCTTAGGAATTGTTATGCTTTTTCTTCTACTGTAACATAAACTCACATCGACGATTTCTTTCTAAGTTGCTCGGGTCCAGGGGTTTTTCTTCACCATAACTCACAGTCGTAAGACGGTCAGGAGTGATGCCTAACATTAAAAGATATTCACGTGCCGTCTTTGCTCGACGTTCACCAAGGGCAAGATTATACTCTGCAGTGCCAATTTCGCAGCAGTGCCCTTCAATGTTAACTCTTACGTCAGAATATAATTCTAACATCGTGGCATTTTTTCTAAGTGACTCGGCAGCATCTGCCGTGATATCAGATTTGTCAAAGCCAAAAAATATTCGTTCCAATACAAAATCTGGCTTTTCAGGTTCCTCAGGCATTTCAGGTATCTCTACTTCTTCATAAGGTATTTCTTCAGGGATTTCCTCGACCGGTTCTATAACCTGCTTTTTAGGACAACCAATAAAAAGCACAAGGGTCACAAATAATATAATGGTTAGGTTAAAATAACGCATTGTACCTCCTTTAGGTTAGATTATATTTATAATAACCAAAGTGTCAAGAGAAGATTTAAAATCAATTTCTAAACCCTAATTACTAAATTCTAAACAATATCGAAATTCAAATATTTAAATTCAAAATAATTATACCCCTATCCTATTCCCATCAAGGGGAGGACATAAGAGGGAGTGGTTTGGTAAATTTGGATTTGGGTTATTAGAATTTGCCTGCCCCGTTAGATAAAACAAATTATTAGAGATATACACACTAAAATACCTTCACAATCCTATAAATGTTTCAAAAATAAATTAGGCGCATATCTAACGGGGTGAACATTTCGGATTTAGTATTTAGGATTTTACACGGTAGATGCGTAGATGATCTATTTTTGTCCAGGGAAGACTTATCCTAAATTGAGATGAGCTCTTTCGTATTCTACAAGTAATTCCTCGCCTGGTTGACAAATGTCTCGAGGCGCATTGAATCGACTGCATGGTCTAAACCGTCCAGAGAGAGCACAAAGAGTGGGATATCAGGGTATTTGTCTTTTATCGTCTTGTATAATGTTGCGACGATATTACCCGGCATACATGTAAAGGGCATTACATTTACAACACCGGAAAATTTCTCGTCAATATACTCGATTGTTTTACCAATGGTGAGTATTGCTTCACCTTCATATGATGGATGCAGGATTTTGTCTGCGCGATTTAATAGTGTTATTATTTCAGGTTCTCGTGTCAATCCCAGTATTTTGTAGATTTTATGCTGACGCCATTCCATATATTTATTAAATACTTTGGTAAAAATTGCCCGACGATACTGGTGAAACCATGTACAGTTCAGTATTCTGGTAAAATTTGTATAGAAGAACCATTCACCAATTGATGGCATTGCAACTTCACAACCAAGAGTTTCGAGCTTTTTGATTAAAAAATTGTTACTGAATTTCTGAGAGCGGACATAGATCTCGCCAACAATGCCGATTTTAGGCTTTTTAACATTTTTATTAAGTTCAATTGCATCAAACTGTTTTCTCACCTTTTTCAAAAAACTGGTAATAGTTTTCCCTTCTTCAATAAGGGTGCATATTTCACTCAGGGCATTGTTATAGATTTTATCAGTAATTCCTGTATGTTTTTCATAAGGTCTGATCATACGACTTTTTGCCTCAAGTCCGTCAACTGCACACATTCCATCCCAGGTCAAAAACAGAAATTTTATGCCCATTGACCCTAAATCATCATAAAAACTCGGTCCTTGATTTGGTGCATAGATTGGAGTATCTTGTAGACCGAGGTCATCAAGGATTATTCTGTGGAGTTTATAGTATTGTCCAAAACGGCATGGCCCTGACCCCTGTGCCATAAAAAAGGCACTTTTCTGGGGATCAAAATCCGATGAATTGATTTTCTTCACCATATCGCCTGCCGTAATAATAGCTGGAAGGCATTCATGGCCCGATGTGAATTGCCTGCCAATATTGACTGATTCTTCATCAGGCTGAGGTAATACCCTTGCGTCAATACCAGTATGTCTCATGGCACTGGCGAAAATTTGTGCTCCATCACACATATTTGGTATATAGATTGTTCTTTCTTTTTTCACTTCGCTTTTTGCCTTTATTCTTTTCGATTTACCTGTACGATTTGCTCCTTTAATACTGTCATAAAATGCCTCACATCTTGTAATAAATCCTGCATCACCTGAATGCTCGTCAATCTCGATAAGGAGAAATGGTTTTTCACCGAGCTTCTCTTTAAAAAATCTTGTTAGAAATGAATCAGGTCCACAGGAAAAATTTGATAAATAGATCGCAAACAGTTTTTCGTTTTTACTGATTGCATCAGCAGCAGCTAAAATTCTCTGTCCATAATGCCAGTACATATTGTAGAAATCTTCTTTAATAGATTTATAATCTAATGGGATAAAATCCATGGGTATTGATAAGACACCAAGGTCCCTGATTTTTTTTGGTAAATCCAAATTCATGCCTAAATCATATCCATTATAGGGTCGTGAGCATACTATAAAGGCGAAATCATCAATTTTATTTAAAACATCTTTGCCGATTTCTTCTATTTTATTTTGAATTTCAGTTTGGTGTTGTTCTGCCTTGGCTATTGCATTTTTTATTTGTTTTTTTGTTTTCCCGAATTGTTTTGCAAAATCGAATAGCGATTTTTCAATTCCCTGTTTACCGCGATCAAAATAGAGATAAGGAGAAAAAATTTTTATTTTTTTACCAAATATTGCATTGGCTAAATAAGGTATGGTCTGGACATAAGGGCAGACAAAACAGCGGGTAAATTCCTCACTCTGGGGCGGCATGGTAATAACACTTGGAATAAAAATCTGCTTTACCCCCTTGTTCAATAAGCTGCGAATATGACCGAGGCAAGCCTTGACCGGAAGGCAGGTATCAGCAATAGATATCTCAGTGCCGAGTTCGATAATCTTGCGTGTTGTTGGTTCAGAAAGAATAGGTTTAAACCCGAGTTCAATTAAGAATTTATAGAAAAACGGAAACAATTCGTAGAAAATAAGACTTCTTGGTATACCTATTTCAACACCTTCTACTGTATCTGTTTTAAAGAAAATATCATTACGTAATTTGAAGAAATCGGGTAAATTGTGATCCTTTTTCTTTTCCTTCCCTTCATAGCGCTCACATCTTCCGCCATAATATATAGATTTTTCGCCTTGAATAACTATTTCATTTACTTCACATTCATTACTGCAGTGATGACATGTAAAAGAAGTGGATTTGTATTGTTTGGAACCAAGACTAAAACCTTTAAATCTGGTCTTTTTTATATTTGCTTCACGTGTAAGCAAGGCAATGCCAATAGCGCCTGTTATGTCATAATTAGTAGGTACAGTTATCTTTTTCTTTAATACCTGTTCAAACGCCGATACAACTGCTTTATTCGCGGCAACACCGCCCTGAAAGAATATTTTATTACCAATTCGTTTTTCATTCACCACTCTATTAAGATAATTAAAGACGATTGAATAACCTAAACCAGCAAGTAGATTTTTGCGCTCGGTTGTATCGCGCTGGTGGTGGATAACTTCAGATCCGATGAACACGGTGCAGCGTTCACCAAGATTTATTGGTGATTTTGCTTCGAGCGCCAGATCACCAAAATTCTTTAATTTCACGCCAAGGACTTCTGCCTGTTCTTCCAGAAACGAACCGGTACCGGCAGCACATACCTTATTCATTTCAAAATCGACTATTGTTCTATTACGCAGGCTGATAAATTTAGAATCCTGCCCTCCGATTTCAAAGATTGTATCGACGTCAGGGTCGATTGCAGTTGCTGCCCTTGCCTGCGCAGAAATTTCGTTTTTAATTATGTCTGCGCCGATAAATTCACCAATCAAATAACGTCCTGAACCTGTTGTGCCTACGCCGGCAATTATAACTTTATCGGCAATTTCTTTTTCTAATTCATTTAATCCCTGGAGCACTACCTCAATGGGTCTGCCCTTGGTCCACATATAACGTCGGGCAAGAACATTTGTATTTTCATCGATCAAAACCAGATTTGTTGAAATTGAACCAACATCAACGCCAAGATAAGCTTTGGTTATCTGCCTGGGCGGGTCTGATTTTGTTATTGGATACCATCTTTTATGGCTATTAAGTGGTTCCATTCTTTTAAGTATTCGGGGTTGTGCTAACCAGTTTTCAAAATCCTTAAGTCCTCGATAACGTGTCCCATCTGTTTTTCTTGCGCCGAGCACTGCGCCAATTGCTCCTATACAATTGTAGTGTTCAGGAATTATCAATTCCTTAGAAGCTATGCCTAAAATTTCTTCAAAGGCTTTAACCATACCTTGATTAGCAGCTACACCGCCCACAAAAACTACAGGTGTTGATATTTCCTTTCCGCGCGCAATAACGCTCTTAAAATTTCTTGCCAGGGCAAGACAGAGTCCGGCAATTAAATCTTCAGGACTTGTGCCAATCTGCTGCAAATGAATCATATCGCTTTTGGCAAATACTGAACAGCGGCCTGCAATCCGCGCTGGATTTTTCGATCGCAATGCAACTTCTCCAAAATTTTCAATATCAAAACACAATCTTCGCGCCTGCTGGTCAAGGAATATACCGGTTCCTGCAGCACATATTGTGTTTGAGGCAAAATCTTTAATACGATTATTATTAATATTTATTAACTTTGAATCTTCCCCGCCGATTTCAATTATTGATTTTATACCAGAATAAAAATGTGTTACGCCGCTTGCGGTTGCTTCAACCTCATTTATATAGATGGCTCCGAAGATTTCCATTAAAGATTGTGCAGAACTGCCGGTTAGGATAAGTTTATCAATCCTGTCTATTTCGTTGAGAACCTTAAAAAGGAGATTATAAGGTTTACCTTGATGTTTTATATATCGGGTATTTACAAGGTTGTTATCAATAAATTCAGCAAGTTTCAGACTTACTGAGCCAATATCTATACCATATTCGCGCATCGAATTATTCAAGGTGCGTAATAAAATCCTACAGACAGGTGGATATCATAATTTTTTTCAGTTTGATTAGGGGTCTCAGGGTTATCCCGATTGAATATACCATAATTCAGTCCTGTCTTTATTCCAATTCTCGTGCTGATTGGGCCTGAAAAACAGCATTGCCCATAGGCATAGACTGACAACAAAAATAGGATAATAATTAGTTTTTTCAGCATTCCTCCAAGATGAGTATTATACTCTAAAATGTTTATAAGTCAACTTGGTGATAAATGGGGTCAAATCTCTAGGGCGTGTTGCCCAAATCGAATTCATGCATGTGGAATTCTAAAATGTCATTACGAGGAGCGCAGCGACGAAGTAATCTCATGAAATATAATGAGATTGCCACACCCCGACCATTACAATTCTTAATGGTCGAGGTTCGCAATGACAAAAAGGGATTTGGGCAACACGCCCTCTACTTTGAACATAACTTTTGATCATATTCTCTAACTCCAAATACATGTCTCTTCTTCTATGATTTTGAGCCACGATATTTATTTTCCAGATTGATTCTTAGCTGTTTCGCTATTGCCATTTTAATGTTCCTTTGTTTTCATTCATTTTATTAAAATCTTCATTTCAATTATGCTCATATTTAGCGAAAGCAATTATTTTATTTTTCTTTTTCTCCCATGCACCATTTCTTCATTTCTTTACGGACTTACGGAACGTTTCCCAGGGATCTCGAACATCGTGAGAGAGAAGTTTTATTGAGAAATAATCCGTGGGGTCGTGCCTTTCTTATATTTTGCTGATTAGGTCAGTCCATAACTCCGAATCTTCCTCCAGCTGATACACGGAATGATACATCAGTTTCACCGTTACCTGAAATAATGATCCCTGGTTCAGCAAAAAGAGTCGTTCGTTGATTTAATAGGTAATTTAAACCCAACCCGCCTTGAATTGAATAGTGTGTCTGTGTACCGGCTCCAGTTTCATGAGTTTTAAGGCCTACCCCTGAATGGACGTACAATTGTAAACCTTTCATAGGGAGATATATAAATGCATCAAGTGATCCTTCGCGATTAAAATGAAATGTCGTGGGATCAAAACGGATTTCAGTAAGATCAAGTCTAAAACCAACACTTTGCAGAGGGTTGACTACAACTTCAACACCGATGCCAAATTGGATATCTTCATTTATATAGAGACTTGCTTTTGGTCCTATTTCAATCAATGCCCTTTTAAAAATCTTGGCATCCACAGATGAAATAATAAACAGCATTGCCATTATTATGAAGAGTTTTTTCATCATTGCCTCCTTTTTATTGTATAGTTGATTATAATAAATGAAATAATTTTCATCTTATTCCTTTCAATTTTCATAACTCCTCCAAATAAATTGTATATAAATATTAATGTTTGTCAACTGATTTATATATGGAGCTTCGAGTGCTATTCGTGATTACCAAAATACTTGACAGGACTTAAATTATACAACTACACAGGGATGAAAACTACTGTGTAGTTCAAAGTTTTAACGGGGGAGAGGGATTTGACCTCAATTCACCACAGAAGAAGAAATTATCGCAGAAATAACCTTTAAATCAACCATAAAA
>Ga0209986_10000305_pt1 | contig 46793 bp, 53 predicted proteins | sample BlataG_FD_183168 | JGI IMG/M metagenome (GOLD analysis project Ga0209986, IMG submission 183168) | Deep subsurface microbial communities from Black Sea to uncover new lineages of life (NeLLi) - Black_00105 metaG (SPAdes) (version 2) | ecosystem: Environmental > Aquatic > Marine > Oceanic >... | reverse complement strand
AAGAAAGGAGGAGCAGAAATGAAAATGGCATTAACCGCTACTATTGTCTCCGCGGTGGGCATCCTGTACGGGCTTATCGTACTCGCTACCAAGACCCCGTACTGGTGGGGATCCGTTATCCTCGGTATAGCCCTTTTCTTCGGGTTGTACGTGGGTGTCCGTGCGCAGGAGAAAGCCAAACAGGATGAGTCGAAGAAGGATGAATAGTCCTTTAGGGACGAATAGTCCTTAAGGGATGAATAGTCCTCCGGCTATGAGACCGGGTATATGAGCCCGGTCCCCGGAGGCGATAAGAAAATGGCATTTACAGAAGAAGACAGACAGAAGATGGACAACGCGGCGGTGACCGCGCAGAACGCCCTGATGGAGATGGACGATCTCGACGATGAGACCCTACGCAAGCTTGGTAACTGGTGGAGAGACAACGTCGGTGATGCTGGTCACAAGCGGCTCGGGCGTGTCCTGCTCGAGTTTGCCGATAAGGAGAGGAGGAGATAACATGGAAGGGTTCCGTGAGCAAATGTTCCAAGTGCTACTAATGCTGGGAGGTATTACGATGGTAGTCTTAATTGTTAAACTATTCGTACTACCCGCCATTAAGGAGATTAGAAGCAACAACAAGCCTTGAAAGGAGACCGCATGAGTGACAAGGTTCAGTCTATCCCCTTGGAGGAGGCATTGCCCGGATACTATGAGGCTTTGAAGCTGGGCTTTACCCTGAAAGTACACACTGGCGACAGGAACGCAGCCACGTATCAGAAGAGTGATAAGGTTCTGGATATCGTGAGGCTCGGCAGCGATGTATTCACCACGCTACACGCCTACCCTTACAGACTTGTTCACGTTGAAATACCTAGGTTCAGCTTCCCCAACAGCAACTTCCCAATCTTCGAGCGACAGATGGACGATGTTTTGTTGTGGATAGCTCTACACGATTAAGCGAAAGGAGACCACATGAGTGACGGACTTTTAACAGTAAAGGAAGTAGCACTCCTGCTACGTGTGTCGGACGAATCAGTCTACAGGCTCTGTCGCAGTAAGCACTTGAAGGCGACACGTGTCGGGGGGCTCTGGCGTATCCCCCAAGAGTCTGTTGACAAGCTCTTGTCGGGTAGTCAGGCAACCGAGAGTTCTGACCCTGCACCGACAGAGGACATGGTATAATTGAAAGGAGGCTAACATGATAAATGTTGCGGTATGGCAACTGGTACTCTACATCTTGGCTGGTGTCGCTTTGGGAGCGGTTGTCGCAGTGTTATCTTTTGCGCGAGGAAAGCAGACTACCGGATTGTCGCCAACTCCCCAAGCGGGCGACATAGTCCGTGACAAGGGACCCGACCCAGTGGCGGCTTTGGTTGCGGCGACGACTAGGCGCGATAAAGTGGCATCGTTTCTCAAGAACCGTGTAGCCAAGAAAAGGAACGTAACAGTAGACGAGGCAGCGAAGTGCCTTGATGTGTCCCCGCGCAGGATCAGGCGATTGCTGGACGATGATGTCCTCATGGCGATACCCACTCCTGGTGGCGGTCGTCTAGTGTCGGCCGTCTCTGTCCTTGATATGATAGCCCGCCGGGAGGCCGCTTTGGCAGCGAAAGAGCCGTCGACGGTGGTCAGTCGGGAAGAACCCGTTGTTCTTGCTAAGGAGCCGATTGGAGAATTTGCCAAGGAACTCACCAAGGACAAGGAACCCGCCGAGGAGCCTACCGAGACAACGAAACTCAAGCCCGGTCCCAGACAGCTCTACTGGTACTACGTGGCAGGTCACGATGAGCCATTGCCTAGCATACGGGACGCATTGCAGGTTCTAGGGTTGAATTACCAGTACACCGGATGGAAGGACATACCAGCTAGTATAAGAAAGAAGATGCGACGTGAGAGAGTGTAATAGTGTCGGAAGGAGGAGCACAATGAGCGAAAAACGCAACGAGGAACACTTCAAAGTGGAGTGCCAAGTTGACGGGCGGTGGTTCGAGGGCGACTACATTTTCCCCGACCGGGATACCGCTCTGGCGTTCAAGCACCACGAAGAGGAGCACGGGTCAGGGAACAGCTACAGGATTGTCGCTACCGACGCCGCTGTCAATCTGCCCTCGAAAGAGGGCGATGAGGACGAGGATAGCGAGTCGTCTGAAGAGGATAGTTCGCTCTTTTCCATTGACTGGTCCGCCCTATTTGAGCTGGCGGTGCTATGTCCACGAACTTTACTGGGTGCCAGCGACGGTGACTTGGAGAGGATGTATGCTCGATGTGAACAGGGTTGCTGTATAGAGGGGAGGGTGTTCTTTTAGTGCCGATCGGAACCGGAACCTATAGACGGTCATTTGGACCGCCTCCGCCGCTACCCGACCCTGATACTTTGCCATTCCCCGGCAACCTCGTCCGCAACTGCAGAGACTGTGGGCTACGGGACAAGTGCCGCGCCCCCGTCCCTGGGGAGAATATCGACCCCGAAGTGGACGTGATGCTTGTAGGGCAGGGACCAGGTAAGAACGAGGACGTCCAAGGAAAACCCTTCATCGGTGCAGCTGGACAATACCTCGACTCCCTGTTATTTCAAGCGAGCATCCCCCGTGACAGCGTAGCAATCACCAACCTTGTAAAGTGCCGCACTCCCGGGAACCGCCAACCATCTCCCGTCGAGATCAGAGCCTGCTCCAAGTGGCTGGACCTGGAAGTGGACGCCGTTGACCCTTACATAGTAGTTACCATGGGGGCACCTGCCACAGCTCATTTCCTAGGCTCCGGCGCTGGCTCTATGGAGCAGCTCAACGGTAAGCCTATCCCGTTGAACGGTCGCATTATCCTACCCATGTATCATCCTGCTGCGGCTCTGCACGACACCTCCAAGCTGAGACAGTGCTCCGAGGCGTTCAACGTACTCCGCGAACTTGTCAATGGCGCTACATGGCGGGCTTTCCACGTCAGGGACGAGTATCCGAACCCCGAGTACCGTGTTGCTGACACACCTAAACTCCTGCGTCGAGTGCGGGATGAAACTCGCGACTCCGGGGAGTTCGGGCTTGACACGGAGCAATGCCACGGTAAGCCGTGGAGTTATCAGGTGAGTGCTTATCCTGGCACTGGATGGTTTGTTCTAATCAGGGACGGTTGCGAGGAACGTGTTGACTTCACAGGCTGGTCGGCAATGGCGATTGTCCACTACTATCTGCATGACATTCGGTACGTGATACTTCGTGACCATGGTTTCGTCGACAATATGGTTTTAGCCTATCTCGTTGGAGAAGTTCAGGGCTTGAAGGAGTTGGGACAACGTCTGCTTGGCGTGGATATGAAATCGTACCGGGAGGTAGTTCGTCCTGGTCAACAAGAGATGTCACGCCACTACTTGACCGAAGCACTCAAACGGGAATGGCCAGACCCCCCGCTGATAGAGGAGACAAAGTGGGATAATAAAAAGGGTGAGATTGTCACCCGGCAGAAGAAACCGTGGCACATCCACCGCAAAATAAGCAAGATGCTCCTTGATGAGGCTGAGGATTCCAGCGTTGATTTCTGGAACCGCTGGAAGAATATCCCTACGGAGGAGAGAGCTGTGGTGGAATCTGTGCTGGGAGCCATGCTTGAGTCCTCGCTGGCAGACATTCCCAGAGATCAAGCTATAGAATATGCGGTTCGTGACAGTGATATAACCCTTCGTGTCTACCACAAACTCATGAAGATTATCGACAAGCTTGGTATCAACTTCGTCCAGTATATCGATCTCGGTATTCTCCCGATGGTGAATGCGATGATGGCTAACGGCATGGCTGTAGACCTCGACCACTACCGTCGGCTATCCGAGGACTACGATCACCGTATGCGTCTCAAGGCTGCGGAACTGGCTGCAATGGTAGGACACTCGTTCAATCCTGCAAGTTCGCAACAGGTGGCTACCGTTGTTTATGAAGAGTTAGGGTTCAAGCCCACCAAGTTCACTACCACCGGGCTGATTTCCACCGATGATGCGGAGTTGAAGAAGACTGGACATCCCGTAGCTGAGGATGTGATACGGTATCGTGGAATCCAGAAGCTCAAGTCAACATATGCCGATGCCTTATCCGTATGGGCTGTTCCCGATTCACTGAGGGTGCCGAGAGTTCACACTACCCTCAAGACAACCAGGGTAGAAACGGGAAGGCTCTCATCGTCGGATCCGAACCTACAGAATATCCCGACACGCAACAAGGAAGCCAAGGCTATTAAGAACGGATTTGTCGCCCCGAGCGGAAAGGTGCTACTTGAGGGGGATCTCGGGCAGATAGAAATGCGAACGCAAGCCCACCTAGCTAACTGCAGGGGTCTCATCGAATTGTTCAATCGTGGTGGCGACCCTCATACGGAGACCGCTGCTAAGTTGTTTGGTGTTCCACTGGAAGAGGCCGCCAAGGACAAGTATCGCTACCCCAGCAAGCGTGGAGGGTTCGGTATTATCTACATGATTGGCGGCCATGGGCTGTCTACTCAAATCAACGAATATATCGCCGACCTCAAGATGGAGGGTGTACCTGTGGAGATAGAGCCTTGGGACGAGGATCGCTGTGCCGAGTTCATTGAGGAATACTATAAGCTGTACCCTGAGATTAGGGTGTATCAACGAACACAACTGGCCCAAGCTCGTCGGCACGGGTATGTGCAGGATATGTTTGGCAGAATACGCTACATTCCAGAGGTGAGCTGCCCGATACGGTCTGTTCAGGAGGCAGGCGCAAGGATGGCGGCAAATTTCGCAGTTACAGCGTCGGCACAGGGCATTTTGAAAGCGGCTATGGTAGAGATATGGGATGATTTGCCGAGTACGCCTTGGTCAGACGCTAAGTGCTTGCTCCAAATTCACGATAGCTTGTTATTCGAAGTGCCTGGCGATGAAGACTACCTACAAGGGTTCGTGCTTTGGGTGAAAAAGGTTATGACTGGGGCAGCCAAGCTATCTGTGCCGATTGAGGTTGATTTCAAGATAGGGAAAGCGTGGGGCGAAATGGCGAAGTTTTCCCCGTAGACCCCTTGACAAATAATGTGCTGTGCTGTATAATAGAGGGGAGGATTAGGATATGGCTAAACCATCAAACCTAAGTCTACACAGAGCCAGTCGTGTTAAAAACGACGAGTTCTACACGCAGTTGCCTGACATTGAGCGAGAGCTGGTGCATTATTGGGAACATTTTAAGGGCAAGGTAGTGTATTGTAATTGCGATGACCCTACGGAGAGCAACTTTTTCCATTATTTCTCGTTTAAGTTCAAGGAGCTGGGGCTGAAAAGACTTATCGCAACAAGCTATTCTGGCGGGAACGGAAACTCAAAGATAGCCTACTGCTTGATATACAATGGAGAGCAAGACGGCAATGAGCCTGATTTACAGAAAATGGATGTGCAGTTCTTGGAAGGAGATGGCGATTTCCGTAGCCCCGAATGTGTTGAACTATTGAAACAGGCGGACATAGTGTGTACCAACCCACCATTTTCACTATTCCGCGAGTATGTTGACCAGTTGGTCAGATACAAGAAGAAGTTCCTGATAATCGGGAACGACAATGCCATTACATACAAGGATGTGTTCAAGCTGATAAAGGAGAACCGAGTCTGGCTTGGCTATGGCAAGGTGAAGGAGTTTGTTAAGCCCGACGGGTCAACACAGAAGTTTGGTAATGTCGGGTGGTTCACTAATCTGGAAACGCAGAAAAGGCACGAAGAACTAATATTGTATCGGACATACAAGGGGAGCGAACAGGACTATCCAAAATATGACAACTACGACGCTATAGAAGTGAGTAGAGTCAAGGATATCCCGATGGACTACGATGGGGTTATGGGTGTTCCTATTAGTTTTCTGGATAAGTATAATCCTGACCAGTTCAAAATAGCGAGTGCTAATGATATTAGACTAGATAACACAATACCGTTTAAGGAACACGGGCTCATTAAAGATAAAGATGGTACCATAAACGGGAAGCCCACCTACGTCCGCATAGTTATAAAGCTAAAGGAGAAAACACAATGAAGATTAAACTAAAAGAGATACCGATTCGTGAACTGGTTGCTGGGTACTCGGACAACGGTGAGGGTGGCGTAGTAGGTTTTGGCGGTAGACTGGATATCCGTCCCCCGTACCAACGGGAGTTCATCTATAAGCCCGAGCAGGAAAGGAAAGTGATAAACACTATCGTTAACGACTTTCCCCTGAATGTGATGTATTGGGCGGTTCGCGACGACGGCGACTTTGAGATAATTGACGGACAACAGCGTACCTTGTCAATATGCCGGTACTGCGCTGGCGTTTTCGCCTACAAGATGCTCTACTTCCGCAACCTGAAAGAAGATGCGAAAGAGCGTATACTCAACTATAAAATCATGGTGTATCAGTGTAGTGGCACCGATACCGAGCGCTTGGACTGGTTCAGGACTATCAATATCGTGGGGGAGAAACTGACCGAGCAGGAAACACGAAATGCAGTATATGCGGGTTCGTGGTTGTCCGATGCCAAGCGATATTTTAGCAAAAACACGGGTCCCGCATATAACCTTGGGGGCGATTATCTGTCGGGAAGGGCTAATAGGCAAGAGTTTCTGGAGACTGCTATCAGGTGGATAAGTAAAGATAACATTGAGCATTATATGGCTCGGCATCAGCACGAACCGAGCGCCAATGAACTGTGGCTTTACTTTCAATCCGTAATCAACTGGGTGAAAGCCGTATTCCCGAAATACCGAAAAGAGATGAAGGGTGTGCAGTGGGGTTTCCTCTACAACGATTATAAGGACGCAGACCTTGACCCTAGACTAACAGAGACGAAGGTGGTCTCATTGATGAAGGATGAGGATGTCACGAACAAGAGGGGCATCTACTACTACATCTTTGACGGGAATGAAAGACACTTGAACATCCGTGAGTTCAGCCTGAACCAGAAAAGAGAGGCCTATGAGCGACAACACGGGTTGTGTAAAGTTTGCGGGAAGCCTTTTGACATAGACGATATGGAAGCTGACCACATAAAACCCTGGCACGAAGGTGGGCAGACCATCTCTGAAAACTGCCAGATGCTATGCAAACAGGACCACCGCACCAAATCAGGGAAGTGAGGAAAAGTAAAGATGACCCAGGATAATTCTACCATAGTCTCCTGCCCCGAATGTGGTTCCAAAATGCACAGGATGGGCAAGACCTGGTCGGGCAGGAAGCAGGTTCAGAGGTACCGATGTCCGAAGTGTGGGAGGACTTATGCTCCTGTTGACAAGCGAGAGGAAGACTGATGCCGATTTGTGATATCTGTAAATCTAAAGGGATAACAAGGAACTTATCTACTCAAAGGGAGCTGGATATCCACAAGAAGTATTTCCACAAGATAACGCCCAATGGGCAACGAATGGTGGGAGGAGCTTGTCCTGACTGCGGATATACACTTTTCCACAGCGAAGGGTGCCTGACCTGTTTTTCCTGCGGATATTCAAAATGCTAAAAGGAGGAACAAAATGCCAACAGACAACCAAATCAATAACATGATCACCGAGCTATACGATACCCGGCAAAAGAAAGCGGAGCTGGATAAGCTGGAGAAGGCGATACTGGAGGCGTTAAAGCCGTTGGTAGACCCGAAATTTGACGCATTGCCTGATCAGCCAATAGTGTCAGGCGATATCCAGTTCAGCAGAGGTGCTGCGGAAAGTAGAACCATCAAGGGCGACCTGCTACTGGAGCGTGGTGTCAGTCCCGATGTGGTGTTTTATGCCACTGTCACCACCAAGTACTTCCGCTACCTGACAAGCAAACCAAAGAAAAAATAGACTGCCCCCAGACTAAAACTTGACAAAATGGATAGATAGGTGTATAATACCTATTGTATGGTCATAGAAGGTTCAATAGAGCTAGACGCTGGTGCTTTCGGACAACGCTCCGGCTGCAGACTTGAGTTTTCAAACATAAATTTTGAAGGGCTGGCAAGTTCGGGCTGGAGTTAACGCAGGTACCGGGTCTAGCTCTCCATTTTTGTTGAAGGAGGGCGAGATAAAATGCATAAGTACAAAGGCAAGGAAGGAGCTAGGGAGTGGACACAGTACAATGTCAGCCGCATCAGGGCGATTATCGTCCAAAGAGCCAAGCGTGGGTACCCTTGGTACATCTTTGACAGCAAGAGAGGGGCCAAGGGTGCCGTAAAAACGGTTGGGTACGATATGAGTCGCAAGAGAGCCGAGGAGAAAGCCCTACTATACATAAAGGGCTTGGAGAGTTGATGCGAGTACTAGGTCTAGCTTTTTGATTTTGAAGGAGGTAGCAAATGGCAAATGGAACAGCGATAGTTCAGCACACTCTTCCGACATTGGTTGGAATGGGCGTTGTGGCTAAGACCACCGAGACAATGTTCGGTGGCAGGAGAAAGCGGAAAACAGCAAAGCGAGCCACGAGGCACACCACGGGACGAAAATCCAAATCCACAATCCCCAAGACGCGTAAGTTCGACGACAAGGTTTATCGTCTGGCCAATACCCACACGACCAAAGCTGCCGCCGAGAGAGACGCTCAGTACTTCCGCAAGGCAGGACATTCAGCTAGAGTGGTTCATGTCGGTGGGAAGTGGGTAGTTTATACGAGATAAAGGAGGTAAAACAATGGGACTATCTTGGAACGATAAAGAAAGACAATGGGAGTGGGAAGGCAGTGTCCGCGGATTGGTCGCTGCTGTGGGAGATGGCGACGCCCGATTGGGTCTCGTTCTGGACAAAAAGTCTGGAGCGAAGATCTCCATGAATATATCGAGTCTCCCCTACCCAGAGGCGACAGAACCGTTTTATGTGGAGTCGCCTGACGGGGAGAACCTGTACGATGCAGGAAATCGCAGGGAGGCGGTTAAGCTTCTGACTAACGCACGTAAAGGGGTGAAGCATCTGGACACTGATTTGTATGAGGTGCCCAAAACCAAGAGCAAAACCACAAAGCGTAAGAGTAAATCACCATCTGGTCTGAGGGGACTAAGGAGATAGCAAATGGCAAGATATGAAGCAGGGAAATGGCCAGCCTACAATGTCAAGGCAATAGTAGGCAATGTGGAGCGGGTGTTCAAGAACCGCGACATCCGCAAACTGAACAACCCGACCTACGAGTTCATCACTCTCCATATGGGGTTCATCGCACACTACTCGCTGTATGGGTTTCAAGATAGCTATCAGGACTTGGAACACTTTGCGAAGAACCTCCAGACCAGCGAATACAGTCGCGATCATGAGTATAACCTGCGGCATGTGGCTCGCCGAGAGACCGATGCTGATTTTGACAGGTGGTACGGGCCTGCCTACAACAAGAGTATCGCCGAGGCAATTCGTGGTATCGTAGCGATAGCCCGCAAGTACTACCCCGGCACCAGAGGCACTATGCCGATGTTCTCCGGAGGCGAGATTCTCGGTGGCTATGCTGAGCCGATAACTGCACCTAGACCAAAGGCGAAGAGAAAGAAGACCGAACGAACAGGAGGGCAACCCCTCAGCGTTAGAGAGTTAAGGAGATAAGAGAGAGCGATGGAGAGAAGAAAGCTGAAGCGGGAAACCCTTGTGGACAAGGTGATGAACAAAGTAGTCCTGTACGGTGGCTTGCCTGTACGCTATGGCACAATGTTCAGGCACCTAGAGGAAGTTGCCAAGGCTACCGGTGAAAAGAACTGGATGGCGATTCGTGACGCTGGGCTTATGGGGTATGTTCAATCTGAAAGGATGCACCCGACCGAGCTACCCGATGACGTGGAACCACTGACTTATGAGGAGTTTGAGGAGTTGATGGCTCTGCCAAGTGGCTCAGAGGTGCCAGAGCCTATTCTGAGAAAGTGGGGAACGATATACCCAGCAGAGGTGAGGTTGAGATTATCCGCGTCCAAGAGAAAGAAAGCCAAGCGAGCTACCGCCCAAGCGGGAGTTCGTGGAGTAAGATAAGGAGGATAGAGATATGGCAACAGGAATGAAATGTCCCAACAGAAAGTGTGGATCAACGCGAATCTGGAAGAAAGGCATGGCACCAACTCGTCAGGGTGAAAAACAACGCTATGTATGCTTCAAGTGTGGCAGGACGTTTTACGCGTCCGACGCGACAAGGGTTCAGACGAAATCCAAGAAGAGAGGGAAGTAAGATGACCGCCATCTTAGTTCGCAGATCGAGAGTAGGCTCTGTGCCGCGAAAAAAGTATCTAATCGGTGGCCAAGGCACCCTTCACGCCTACGCCGACACCATGGCCGAGGCAAAACAGGCTGGTAAGGCTATTGCCGACAGGGAGTATCTGCGTGGTAAGTGGAACATAGCTTTTATCACGATCCCGATACTGGTGGCTGACGCCCCCAAGTCTACACGGTACGTTCACACTGGCTGGAGGATGTATGTCCCGGTAAGAGGGACAGGGCTAAGGTACAAGGATATTATTGAAAGAATCAGGAAGCGACACAATGTCGCTCCTATGGTTTGGGCTAAGTATTGATATATGGGAAGGAGGTAGAGCTATGGTATATCATAAAAAGCTACCAAAGGTAAGACTACCAGGCAACACTCGCAGGTTCAACGGCGAATTGTTCAAGCAACACGACTGGTACATCACTAAGTTTACCGCAGACGCTGCAGCCAAGCTACTGCGGTCGAGCGGGTACAATGTGAGAGTTACCCTGCGCAAAAAGAGCAAGAAGCCCAGAGGATACCCGCTCAAGGATCTATGGTATGTTTGGAAAAGGAAAGGATAGAAAATGCCGCTAGACCATTTTCGTTGCCAAATCTGCAAAGCTAGATGCCCTAGGAAGTACCTAGCCGACGGCAAGTTCGCGGAACGTATGAGGTGGCTATGGCGTCATCGTAAACGTAAGCACTTGAAGGCTCACAGGAAGAGCGTCAGGAAGAGCCTGGCGACGAGATTGGCTAATTATTAGAGAGGGACTTGACAACTCCCCTTTTTTATGTTATTTTGTAAATAGGTAGGTTGGTATAAAATGACACCGAAATTGAGATGCCCTGAGTGTCGCTCTGCCCGTCTAACCAGAGACGGCACTCAAGTATCACATCGCAGGAGAGTACAGCGCTACCTATGCCAGAACTGTCTGCGCAGGACTATATACCCTCACAAAGACGGTAGGGGGCCATCGTAGTGAGCATAGCCGATAGGCGAAAGAGTGTGTCCAGAAGAGAAGGGTCTCCCGTCTACGGAGGTAGGTTTGTCTCCCACCGACCACGACCCAAGGAAGTAGCCCCCGAGGAGGAGGCTCCAGCCGCTCCCGGCACGGCAGTCAAGACAGTCGAGACCGTGAAGACTGTTCCCAGCGTCACGGAGAAGCGTGCTGTGCCTACCGCCAAGCCCCCTATGTCTATGGCGGAAGCTATCTGGAGGACGCGGTTTTCGACACCACAACAGCGAGCGAAAATGCCATATCTCCAGAAGCCTGACGTGAAGCTAAAAGCCGGTAAAATTGACACTGGCACGGAGGTTGGGGTCTACGAGGTTGAGACAGACAAAGGCACCGTGACCGTGGCTGGGAGTGCTACCCACGCTCTACATGAAGCACAGAGGCAGACTGGTGGAGCACTGGTAAGTGGTGGACTGAACAAGGTTGGTGCTGTGAGGGTCCACGGCACAAGAGAGCAGAGAAAGAGTGCTGTCGCTGATATCAATAAGCGCATTAAGCACCTCTCCAAATGGTACAAGCTCGGTCTCCCCGAAATGCACAGGCTCAAGGAGCTTGAGGTCTCAATCGGGGCCACTGGGGAAGAGCTGACTCAAGCAGCGGCAGAGCTGGCGTCTGGTGACTCCTGCCCAGCGAAGATTAACACCTACAAGGTACAGCTCAGAGGTGGCACAACCATCCTAGTTGATGCTCTCAGTGAGGGCAAGCAACCTAAAACCGGCAGGGCTGCTGCTCAAGCCAAAGCGGAAGCAGCAGGTTACGACGTAGCTTGGGTCACTAAGAAGATGGGCTACGAGACCGTCCGCGAGTCATTGCTACCACCGAGCGCGACAGTGAATGTCTATGAGTTAGATACCCAGCGAGGATCCAAGAAATTCAATGCTATGGACGAGGATCAAGCCGAGCGGCTAGCGGAAAGGTATGGTCTTGAGATTAAGGGCATCAAGCAAGTCGGGACGGTACGGATAGCTGCCTCCGAGGCTGCCAGCCGGATCGGCAGAGCCCGTGGCGAGAACCCTATACTTGGTGCGGAGGCCGCATTGACCTACGCTTCGAATCCGGAGGTGTCGGGGTTGTTGTTCGGAGAAGACTACGAGCCACCGGCCACTGGCAGCGTTCCTGTGCAACTGAGCAATGGAATTGTCACATTCTTTAGCCCAAGTGACATCACCATCTTGAAAAAGCTACCATCTTACGACGCGACCAAGGGTGCAACGCAGGACAAGCTAGTGTCTGCTTATGAGGGACTGCTGTCGGCGTTAGCTACACTAAAAGACTATAGTGCGACTTACATCGCTGTGCCTCTTACCGAAGCGTACGAGGCGTTCAAAGACCTGCCTCGCATTTTCTCTCCGGCGGTAGCTGGAAGCGATTCCGTGACCGCCCCCTTCATCGGGTTCAACTCGGAAGAGCAAGCGGAAATGGACAGGGTTGCGTCTGAAGGCTGTGCCGGTGGCATGTGTTCTGGTGTTGTAGAGGCCTACTACACCCCGAAGATGTTTAAGGTCACAACAACGGACGGCATTATAGTGATGGTGGAGTCCTTAGATGAAGATAGAGCCGAGGCGAAAGTCGAGGCGGCTGGCTACGGCGATGTCGCTTGGGTGGGTCGCTCCATCGTTCCCGCTGAGAAGTACCAGTACATAGACTTCATAGATGTCCCTGGCCTAGTGGACGATGTGGGCGAGGAAGACGCCACCAAGCTACTGGAAGACATAGGTAACGAGGACGCGGAAACTGTAGTTGAGTCCGCTTTAGAGTACATCCAGAAGATGAAAGATGCTGCTGAGACACGCACAGCGGAGACTGGACCATCATCAACCACTGGCGAGTGGTCTCCTGTTGCCAAATCTACTACACCTGAAGCTCGCATGTTGAGATTCGATGAAGAAGAGGGTGGGAAGGAAAGCGAAAGAGGACATTTGGAAAGGATTCTAGAGTGGCTATCAACCCCGGCTGAACGTTTTCATCCTGGGGAGGTACTTGCTGTTCCCCCGTACAGTTCTAGGGTATCGGGAATGTCCACTCGGGAGCTAATACCCATCGGGACGCCAGAGTATGAGGTTGAGCTACAGAAGTGGTTGGAAGCTGCTCCTACCCGTGGGGAACTGATAAGCTACGGTGTAGAAATGGCGACCCCGTTTATCCCATTTGGGAAAATCGCGGGGGTCATACCCAAGTTCTTAAAGTGGGGCGTGACACCAGTCACCGTCTCGGGCAAACTTGGAAGGTTCGCCAGGCCTGTCTCACAGGCACTGACTGGGGCGAAGCGTGTCGCTGTTCTAGCCACGCTCCCTGTCATTGGCACTACCACTGGGGCCACAATATACGGCGCCTACCATGACCCCGAATCTATCAACGTGAAAGTAAATAGGCAGGTTCAGGCTATCCGGGATGCGGATCAATACGAAGAACTCAAGAAAGATTTTACAGACCAAGGCGGCAACGCCGAGGACTTCAACGATGCCTTGTCAGCCAGCCTAAAGGATTACTACGCTAACAGCATGGAGTACTCATCTAATCCTTTCATTCAAGCTTTGGGTGTAGGTGCCAACTGGCTAGGCGGACCCCTGAGATCGATGCAGTCTTGGCCCGCTATACTGAGAATACCAGCATCAGGAGTCTACCAGATAATCGCTCCAGCCACTGTTGCCCACGAGCTATATCCCGAAGTAGGCGAGAAAGCGTTGGCAACTCTGTTTCCGTACTACGGGACCGTGACGGCCGCCGGGGTGTTGATGTGGAACAAGCTATCTCTCCTAGAGAAGGTCGCTGTCGTGGGTTTCACCCTTCTGCCTGCACTGGAGCCTGTGCTGACGCCTAAGATGGCAAACTTTGTCAGGACTGTGGCCCAGAAGACCGGGAAGCCAATCCCGCCCTACAGTTCCGCCACCATTCTGGAAAACATGAAGCCTTGGTACGCTGTGGAGCTGCCTGAAGGCGTTGTCGCTGTAGGACTGAAGATAGGGAAGTATCCTATCATCGGACTCTCAGGTAATGGTCTCACGATTGGCACGCTTGGAGTCACGCTACCGAAGGGGAAGCTGGCAAAGACCAAACCTCTCACCGCAACAGAGGTCAAGATACTGTCGAAGTTCCTGAAGCCCAAGGACAAGGCTTTATTGAAAGCGTTGATTAAGGAAGCCGAGTCTCTTACTGCCCTAAAGTCCAAGATACAGAAGAACTTCAAGTACATGGGTACCGAGAACGTTAGCCCACTGGGTGAGGAAGCCCTATTCATAGCACTTGCCCGCGAGGGTGGTGGTAAAGTGACTAGGCTCTATGGCACTGCTAGCATGCGACCGCAGCTGGCCAAGTTGCTAAGGGAGGGTGGAAAGCTGTCTAAGACAGATATAAAGGCAATAAAGGCAATGAAGGCCAGAGACTTCGACGTTGACACATTTCTTAGCAACGCCCAAGCCGAAGCACTGGCCGCGAAGATTGCCAAGATGTGGAAGATTACCGAGAAGGGTAAGAAGGTCGAAGTAGCAGTCAGCGGCAATACTGGCCTAAAGACCGCAGTCACTATCAATGGCGAGGCCGCGCTGGATTTACATCCTTACAGCTTCTCCTATTGGCCCAAAGGTGAAGGCAACACGGGTCTCGGTGTGTCATACCCCGAACCCGATGTCCTCGCCAAGGTCACCTCAAGCAAATCGCTACGAAGTGCAGGACTATTCTCCGAGCTGAAGACTATAGACCAGCCAGTCGGGTATGTCTACGTGATGTCTCTCGCAGAATCTGGCAAGCGCAAGGCACTTGAGTTGTGGGAGTTCAATCTCAACACGGGCAAGCTCGTCATGCGGACAGCTAGGTTGAAGGACATAGCCGATGGATACAGGGCAATGTACCAGCTACGTGGGAAAGCAGCAGCCGAGCAGTACCTACTGACAAGGGTAAACAAGGCACAGGAGCTACGAGACGCTGGATTGTTACCCACCAAAGATTGGGTCAAGTTCAAGCAGGACATGATTGACCTCGGCAAGGCTGTTGAGAAGAGCATAAGCAAGGGAGAGTGGACGACTACCACGTACATGGTGGAGCCGAGCTCAGGCGTGGCCCCGTTGCCATCGCTCACCATCCCCTCCATGAGCCTGACGGGAGCAATCGCGTGGCCGTCAACAGTTCGAGTATCGCTGGTTGACGCTATATCCGAGTCTCTGAAAATATCACCAAGTGCGAGCCAGTACTTGGCGAGCATACTATTGGCATTCCCAGAACTGGCCAAGTCTATTTCTAAGGTATCCCCCGACGGGATATCGCCTTCAGAGGTTCGGTCTCTATCGTCAACTGTATCGTCCGTTTTGAAAGTATCACCTAGTCAGGCAAAGGCAGTCGCTGATAGCTTGAGCACATCGCTATCCAGAGTGGCCAGCAAAAGTGTGAAACCAAGTCCCAGTGTAGAACCAAGTCCCAGTGTAGAGCCAAGTCCTAGCGTGAAACCATCACCAAGCAGGAAGCCGAGTCCTTCTATCAGACCGTCACCTAGTCTTTCGGTTAGTCTATCACCATCACCGAGTCCGTCTCCAAGCCCTTCGCCCAGTCCAAGCCTGTCACCGTCCCCAAGCCCGTCACCATCGCCCTCTCCAAGCCCATCTCCATCACCGAGTCCGAGTCCAAGTCCCGTACCCAGCCCAGTGCCGTCACCTAGCGTGAGGCCGATCCCTATCCCGCTCCCGCTTGCAAGCGAGTGGGGTGTATCTGGAGAACGTGTACCGGCAGGGTCTATAGCTTGGGCGCAGGGATCGCTCCGCAGAGGAAGTAAGTTAGTTCCTCAGTGGTATTATATACCACCACCATACGACCAGTCGGACGCTATCCATCTGCAGGGGCCACCTACTGGGGCAAAGCGCACGCACAGCGTCGTACCCCGAGAGACGGTACAGATAATCGGTAAGGCGAAGGCTGTAGTGCCTCGTTTGGTGACTAAGGACATGGGCTGGGTAGATTTAAGAATCATTGATGGGTCAAGGATAGAGTTCGCGTCGGGTGGGCTGGAGACGGATGTCGGTACGCGCAACCCGTCAACTACGCTCGGCATATCCATGAAGCCCGGCGGTAGAGTTGCCCCGCGAGGACGAGTCGTGTCCGCGTCACCATCTGGTGTCCTTGTGCCGGAGGGATCTTTGGTGTGGGCTTCTGGAACCATAAGGGAGGGGGTATCGCGTGTGCAGCGAGTACGATGGTACTATCTGCAGCCACCGTACACAAGCGAGGCTATACCGTTGCCTGGACCACCGTACGGTGTAACAAGTCCAGAAGGCGTTGACCCGCTGAGTACCGTGCAGATTGTCGGGAGATCGCGGAAGGCTGCACCACCTATCCACATAGACCTTGGCTTTGCTGATGTCGCAGTAGCCAAGGGCATAGTGGAAAAAATCGTTCCCAAGATGGGGCAGGTGGAGTCTGTGTCAAGGTCCCAGAGACCCAATGTACCCAAGATAAGGCCCACTGAGACAGAGATCACCGCACAAGTGAGATCCGCCATGGCGACTGAGCAAGTAGAGAGAGCAACGGAAGCTGTGACTGCTGAGTCTTTGGAAGAACCTGACGAGGAGTCTGTACTGGAGCCGTCGGTTCCCAAGACACGCGTCAACTTACCTAAGAAAACAACACGGCACAAGGAGCCGTTGACAAACTATGAATACATGACTACACTAAAAGGGTTCGACCCATATACGTTCGATGGAATGTAACAAGAGCGATAGGAGCGCAAAATGAAGAATCGGTCTGACATAGTAGAGTATGCACCGATGGTGAAGAACAAAGCGGCTAGGGTACTCATCTGGGTTGGAGTAGTATTCTTTATCTGCTTCGCTGTCGGCACAAAAAATCTGGCACTGATTATACTTGCTGTACTGTCCCCAGGTATTGCTGGTATTTTTACTGCCAAGGGCATAGTTAAGAAGAAACCTGAAAAGTGAAGGAGGCATAATGGACTTAGAAGAGGAAGCTGCTGAAGAAGAGCCTAACGAGGCCGAGGAACAAGAGCAGGGCGGTCTAGAAAATGTAGAAGTCCCTGAGATGAGGAGACCATCCCTCGCAGAGGTCGCGGCTATAAGAGCCGCTGCAGCAGGTGAGAGGATAGGCGGAGCTGCTCGTGGCCTACTGGGCGAGGTAGGTTCTAGGATAGAAGCGCCAGCTCCCCCGACCGACGACCTCAGCGATCTCTTTGAAGGACCGGACATGGAACGGGACAACGACGTGTACATCAAGGACTTGGTATCCGTGGAGGAAGAGGATGTCTTTGGTGAGGGTGGCGCCGACATGTCCGACATATTGGAGGTCACCGAAGAGGACGTCATGGGCGAAGAGGACGTGGAAGGCTACGAGCCGAGAGCCCCAACGACCAGCCGAACCGCACGACGCTCTTCACGACCAGCTCCTCCACATGGCGGGATAGCAGGTATACGGTAACAGGAGAAGGCACATATGCTGAACGCTAAGTCAATCCGCAAAGTGCTGTGTGTCATCCTTTTGGCGACATTTGCACTGTCGCTGGTTGCCACATCTCCTGTACTCGCTTACCTGTACAGAGCCACGTTCACCGTCTCCAATAATGGCAGCACGGACTATGCAGCGTTACCTGTGAGCTGTTCCGCGGACGTGGACTGGCTGATAGCTAATGGCTTTATCACAACGTCTACGGCTCTGGATACAAGGGTGGAGACGCTTGGAGGAACGGAGCAGATTCACATGATGGCCGAGGATAGGATTATGGCGTTTTGCCCGACACTGGACGCAGATAGCCAGCTTAACTGGTATCTAACTACAGGAAACTCAGCACTGAATAATTTTCCTGTTATTGTTGGTGATGAAGGGAACGTTACAATTTCCGACCATGCCGATTTGGAGTTAGCTAATAACTTTTCTGTTGAGTTTGAGGGGTGGGTAGACACATCAAACGCACAGGATTATCCTACTGTTGCGGGAACAAACACGAGCGTGGAGAGTTCCACAACAACCTCTCATACGGTTGACCTGCCCGCTGGGATACAATCTGGTGATTTACTGTTAGCCTTTTTTGCTGGCGATTACATCGGGGCAGGCATTATAACTTGGCCGGGGGATTGGACAGAATTATTTAAGAAAGGGACTCATACGGTTGGTGCCATTTACAAAGTGGCGACAGGTGGTGAGGGTAGTTCCATCACTGTCACAACGAGCCTTGCTGTGAAATCTGCCCACCAAACTTACAGAATCACCGAGTACACTGGGGCGCCCGAGATTGCGAACACGTCCTCTGTTGCCACAAGTGCGACACCTAACCCTCCCAGTTTGACGACAAGCTGGGGCAATAGTAGGGTTTTGTGGATAGCAGGCTTTGGTGGGGATGACGCCAGTAGCCGAACATTATCGTCCTACCCGACGGATTATAGCGACGGTCAATTTACAAGCACAGGTGGTTACACCTATGTCGGTAGTGCGGTGAGGGAATTGGAAGCCGCATCGGAAGATCCCGGGGTTTTCACTTTATCCGGAAGCATTTGTTGGTATGCTTGGACTATTGGGGTAAGAGGAGACACCAACTCATTAGTGAGCAAGGCAGGGGCTTTTGACATCTATGTTCCAGATACAGGGGAGTTGTCGGCTGTGATTCTAGGTGCCTCCCCCTTGGTTATCACTGCCGCTGGCATCAGCGCGGAGGAATATGCGGTCAATGTTTGGGCGGATGGCACAGATTATGGGATAGATATAGACGGTGTAACAGAGAACTCTACGGCACTCGGTGGAGCCTCTGTCCCTAGCAACGCCAACGACTACATAATTTCGATGCCCTATTTCAACTGTTTCAACCTCACGGTAAACGATGACCATAGAATAAGATACGAGCCGGACAGCCTGATTAGTGGGACGACTCTTCTCAATGAGGAGAACCCTGGAACCTACGACGGAGCAATAACTTGGGGCAGCAACCCGAGCGGAGTAAGCGTCACACTCGGTAGTCTCACTGCTCCAGAGTCGACCGTAACCACCGAAGAAGAAGCAGGAGGATACCAAGAAGCCATGCACGAGGTCGTGGTAACCGACTGGTTCTTGGAGCCTGACATCGGCACCAAGCTGGCGGCCCACCCGCTGCGGCCATTGGTCACCATATGGTCAGACAACTCGACGGTGACCGAGGTACAGGCTTGGAGGTTTCTGGGACTTGCGCTCCTGCTGCTAATAACCGTGGGTGCAGCTGTGATGGTGCGTGGTCATCTGCTGATAGCGGGACTGGCGTGTGGCGGAACTATTGCGCTGCTCGTACAGCAGACCGTCTGGCCCGGCTGGACGCTGGTGTTCATAATACCGGCCATAATAGCCGGGGTAATGGCAGAGAGGACGCCGTCGATAGGGTGAGGAAGATATGAAACTGAAACCGATAAAATGGATTACGCCAATCCTGCTCGCCATTCTCTTGGTTGCGGCTGTCACGTCACCTGCTCTAGCTATCAGCGACCCGGACGACTTGCAGGTGCTTGCGACCTACGTCTACGAGGACTGCCTAGAAGAGGGAGACGTTGGTGCGCTCATCTACTACCTTATAGATTACACGGTTCTCCCAACAACTGAGACTGCTACAGAGGCCTACCTATTCATCTTTATGGACACGGATGGTGTCACCCAACTCAAAGCCGTAGCTCCATACACCTTCGTGGACAGTGGGTACGGGTACGGGATGGCATGGATATACTTCACGGCCGCCGAGGCAGCCACCCATAGCTTGGACAGTGCTGATGTCGCCCTGTACAGCGTACGCCTCTCAGGCAACCCGACCGTCGAATCTGGCTGGGCTGGAGACCCACCCGTTACGTCGTCAGGCATAGACTACTGGCAGACGGAGGGCACTACCAGCGTGCTGGTGGGGTTACGCGTGTTGTATTATGCCGACCTGCTGGAACTCCTCTGGGTACTGGACCTGATAGAGACCACCCCGGAGGGCAACAAGCTGGCTGCTTTAGGCGAGGAGTACTTCGTCAACGTGATACTCGGCCTGAGAACCATAGCCCCGTCGGTGTTCTCATACTCGTCATACGACCCGCTGTATCCCGATGTAGATTACTCCCGAGAGTTCGGAGCTGTCGTTACCAGCGGGACGGGCAACGTGACAGGGTCACCGGTAACGCTTGTGGAGGGTACGAATAACGTGACAGCAAACACTACAGGGACAATCATAGCCACATTGACGAGCGGTACAATCGGAACCGCCACCAATGACACGGGGACTGTTACCGGGTCGCCGGTAAGCCTCGTCGCTGGAACTAACACGCTAACCGTGACCGCCGCAGGAAACATAACGTTCAACGTCGCGCTCAACACCACGCAGACCATGATGACCGACACTATAATAGGCACCGGGTGGGATTTGACCGAACTGGCAACTCGGGTCGGCATGTCCAGGATGTGGTTGTCCATGGTAGTGTGGTCCGTAGTCACCCTACTGGTATGCGCGGCCGTTTACAAGAAAACCAGCGAGAGAAACGCTCAAAGCGCGGGCAAAGTGACCTTTCTCCTGTTCAACTGCATGTTCCTGGGAGGGACTGTCATAGGGATGGTGTCATTGTTGGCTCCAGTGCTAATATTCTTAGGGTGCGATGCTTTTATCGGGTATTTGATATTTTTTAAGCCGGCAAATGTGTAAAATGACTACAATGATGAAGATAGAGGAGGTACAATTCGTTGGGTAAGGGCGTGATCTTCATGCTTTTTATGTGGCTGTGCATCTGCATAGCAGGTGGAGTAGCCGCAGGACACACGGACTTTGCCACTACGACCCTGACAGTGGCCGTCGACGCAGACGATAACGTTCTTACCGTGTACAGCACAGTCGGCCTCCCAGAGACTGGAGTCGTAGTATTAGAAGACGAACACATAGGCTACTCCCACAAAACTGATACTACCCTTTACGGTAGTGCTTCAGCACCACTCGTGAGAGGTGCCGATAATACCGAGGCTGTGACCCATGCTGCAGGCACTTTTGTATCCACGGTACCGGGAGCGATGATGGGTATGTCGATGGCTTACAACGTGGTCGCCCTGACGGATGTGGCTGGGCCGCGTGCTGTCGTGGTTGCTCCTCTGGCATTGTTCCGGTTGCTTGGCTCATTCTTCAATCCCCACCTGGACTTTCTGGGGACCAATTTCGCCATAATCACGTACCTCTGGATGATCTTGGCCGTCGGTATGATCGTGGCACTGGCAGTGAACCTGTTCGGAAGATAAAGACGACGGGAAAATGTAGTGCCAAAACACCCCCAAACCACAAAATATAGGGTCATTTCGTTCGTGTGGCTGGTGGGGGACTTGACAAGCATGACGAAGTGTGGTACAATCCCTAATTTAAGTGGGCTGTCTTGCCCAAAAAGGAAGGTGAGAGAACTTTATGAGCGTCAGAGGATTAGTGACCGTAGTTATCGGAGTTGTGGCATTCGTCGTCATTGATTCACTCATATCAAATATAATCACTGGCACGGATACCGGCAGCGTTAACACAATGGCGCTGTAGAAACCTCCCTAATTCGGGGAACCCTAAACTCTAACGCATAGAAGCACGAAATGCCAAATATAGGAGAAGTCAGAAAGGCATCAGAGATTGGGTATCGGGGACACGCCCTTTACCTGTACTCGCTTTGCGACACCTGTGGCAAGAAACGGTGGGTACGTGAACAGGACGTAAGTGGTGGTAGAGGTCTTGTGTGCCGTAGCTGTGGTTATCCATCATCCAATTGGTTCAAGGGTAAGTTAGAGCAACTACGAGAGGCAGGAGCCAAAAAGGCGTCTGAACTTGGCAAGCCTAGACCTAAGAGCCGAGACCCTTGGTACTATCCTCACACTTGCCCTGTTTGTGGAAAAGCGGTCTGGCACCAAAAGAGGGACTTACATCGCGTGTGCAAGCAGTGTGCTTACGTTGTCCGTCGGGTGGCCCGTGGCGACCGACATGCTAACTGGAAAGGTGGTCGCTATTATCACAGGGACGGATACATCCTAGTACAGATATCTCCAACTGATCCCTATTACCCGATGGCGCATGAGCGAGGCTACATCTTAGAGCATCGCCTAGTCGTGGCACGACAGCTTGGTAGATGTTTGCTGGATAGTGAGATCATCCATCATATCAACGGTAACAAGCAAGACAACAGATCCGAGAACCTAGAGTTGCTTCCCAATAACGCATCCCATCTCCCCTATATCACTCTTCAGTGCGAGGTGACAATTCTGAAGGAAAAGGTTACCGACCAAGAGAAAGAGATCAAACTCCTCAAGTGGCATGTTCGTGAGTTAGAGCAAGGCAATCCCGAGCTAGCAGGGAGCAAGAGCTCCCGGGCAAGTGTAACGACTCTACAGGAGGCCCATCCGAGTGATGGTGAAGAGAAAGTCTATCCCTGAGAGAAATCCTAGGACAGTGATGCATACTCCAGAACTTGCTACGAGTGATCGTAGCTGCAGCTATACTTATCGGAGTCGTGATGTCCATCGGCCGGAAGGGTGTCTAGCACTAGCCGGTAGAGGAGGACCATGACATCGTCTGGTATAGCCAGAGACGACAAAAGCGAGGAGGGGCACCATCTCCGAAAGGGGGGTGCCCCTGTCTCCTAATAAGAGAGGAAAGCTAAAAGAGGAAAGCACAGAGGAGAGATGTAAAAGATGCCTGGACTAGCTAACTTCTTCTCGTCTCCCCTGAATATTGCCCTGATTGTGATAGTAGTTGTTGCCTACTTCTTAATCGCAAGCCGAAGGGGCAAAAAGTGAGGTAAGATGACAACGGAAAGCGGGAATGGCAGAGATCACCGGAACTGGTACTACTGGATAGTGACCAGGGACCCGGAATCCAATAAGCCGTACCTCTTACCCGGTGGAAAGACCGAGCAGGAGGCTAGGCAAAAGGGACTGGAGCAACTGGGAGGGGTAGACTTTGAACTGCGAAGATTTCCCACCACCAATATGGCCACGGCGTCGGCTATGCTGAAAGGACGCCGACTGGAGAAGACACAGTCACTACATAAGGCGACTGAACGGTTGGGACATAACAAGTCCCTGAGAAGGTCACTGCGAAAACGTGACCGCCGCACTCAGCCCAGATTCGGAGACGGAGGGTTCTAATGACTGGAGCAGACATACAAGCAGCCTATTTCTCACCGTTCCACTTTATACTGTACCTGGTCCTAATTTTCGTTGCCCTGATAATTTACTATCAGTGGCAATGGTCCAAGCGCTGTGCCACCAGCGTAAGGGTGCTGGTCGTGCAACCGGACGGAGACACAAAGACAGAATATGCGCCCAAATCAGGCAACTACGTGGCGCTTAGAGTACCAGAGAGCAACAGCGTTCGTCTCTGGCCAATCAACAAGATGTCGTCGGTAGAGATGCTCTACCCGGGCGACGGTTTCATTCCTACATTCCTGCAGAAAAAAATCAAGACGGTGATAGTAGACTCGGAGGACTGGGAACCTATGCTAAACAGGGGATCGTATGCCCACAATGTGGCAAGCCCAGATGTCGTCGCGACCATCAGGGATCTAGCCGACGACTATCCCGACGCGAAGAGCGACCTGATGGAGCTGGCCGATAGCCTATCTACGGCGCCGACCCGCGACATGGTTGCTTCCCCCGCCGTCTTGGGCAACATAATGAAAGAGAAAGTAAGCGAACTGGCTGTAACAATCAGCCGCGAGACATTCGACAAAATGGAGGGATTCACCAGAAAGCTTGACAGGCTACCTAATCCACTTATAATATATGTGGGACTGGGAGCTATCGCTATAATGCTGGCCATAGTGCTTGTTAACCTGATGCCGGCAATGTCGGCGGTGTCGGAACTAAAGGCGGCGCTGACAGCTATCAAGGTTGCGCTGGGGATACCATGATGAAGGTATTGTGACAGAGGCAACGTAATGGGTACAGAGATAACTAAGAGGACACGAGGTGGAGACGGATCCGGTCGCAGTTCGCGGCGGAGCATCGACCTGAAAGGAGTCGATCTGCACCGACCCAGCATAGAGTCTAAGCGGGTGGCGATGGCGGAGGAGGAACTTCGAAGGCTGAGAGAGAAAGGGGCTGTGTCCGCTGGAGCTGTGGATAAGGTCATCGACCTGGCGTTTAACCCGTCGCGGGACAAGCTGCGAGAAGTCACGATAATTGACCGTATGCAGGGCAGAATGTTCCCGCTTATAGATACCATGAACGGTCTGTTTCTAGACTGCGTGAAGATAGCCGCTTACAGAGAATCTCCCGAAACTTACGAGGGAATATTTGAGGAAACGCACCCGCCGATAGTGTTCGATGTCATGGGCGAATACCTAGTGAGAGCAGCTCAGTGGCAAAAGTCGATAGCAGGAAAGAACCTCGAGAGAGCAACGGATATAGCCCTAGCTGAAACGGAAAAAGGCATGGAGGAAGAAGATAATCAGTACGCAAGTGGCAGAGGATACGAGGATTAGCCGGTCGACGGAGGATCTGTTTGACACCACGCCCGGTTACGACGAAGAGGTCGGCGTAAAGCTGCCCAGCACCCTGTCTCCAGAGGACGCGTACCGAGCTAGGCAGCTCTACAACCTGTTCAATGGGCTGTGGGGTGTAGCCATCACGGCCGGGGATCCGGGAAGTGGCAAGGACACCTTCGGCAACTACATCACCAATCGCATGAAGCTTTACTTCCCGTGGAAACGCCTCCTGCGAGACGAGAAACCCAGACCACTGTATGGCTCCTACGACGGACTCTTTAACGAGAAGGTACTTCACGAGGACTTGGCCAGGATGAAGGAGGTAGCCGTAGGCGTCAAGCCCTCGGAGATCGACAAGGTCATGCAGCGGGCCGCTGATGTCTGGGTTACCAAGAAAGGGGTCGTGTTGCTCAAGGACAGTATACTGTACCTCACCGAATACTGGAGATACTGCTATAACCGTGAGGCACATAACCCCATGAATAAGACCATGGGAGGCATACACAAGGAGAAGAGGCATTTGGACTGCTTAATTATAGGCACGACACAGCTGGTCTCGGAGCTTGACAAGAAGACCTGCCTACCCTGGATAGACTGGCGAGTTACCTGCGCCAGATCGAGGATCAACAAGACACGGTTCACGTACTTCATTGAGAGGGTTAGGTATGACAAGAGGATGGACATCCTGATACCAATCAGTAAGCCGTTCTCTATCTCCATAGACGCTGGAAAGCCTAGGAGCTACCTTGGCGATGGTAAAATCGCTATCAGGGACGGTGGGCATAACTACCCACCAGAGACTGAGGAGGAGAGGATAGTCCTGGATGTGTTGAAAGCTGGAGTAAACACCTACGAGGACATCGTAGGCTTGCTAGAGGAAGAGGGTGACATGTCCGAGTGGGAGACACTGGCCACGTTGAAGGATTTGAAGTTCAAGAAAAACAAGAGGGTGATAGATTACCCCTGCGATTTTGGATTATTCAACAGCAAATCGGCGCCGAATATTAAGTCGTCGCTAAAAATAGCAGACAATTGACAAGGAGGCACAGCTAATGGGATTTTTCGACAGAATGTTCAGAGGTAAGGGTAGAGCACAAATACCGTCCGACGCAGCCGTAATCATCACCGAATCGGGCAAGGATGCCTTGCAAGAGTATGGAGGAGACACCAGAGGACGAATACTGCTGGCGCTAGAGACAAGAGGGTCCAGCGACGTGATGAAGATAAGCGAGGCATCGGGACTGACTAGGGGGCAGATAGAACGAGTCATACCAGGACTGCTCAGGAGCGGGTACGTGCGGTTTGTTACTTCGGGTGTGGGGAGCGACGACTTGTGAGAAAAGTAGAAGCTCTACTGCTGGTCGGTTTGGTGTTTGTAGCTGGGGTTCTGCTCCTCATTGCCGATGGAGCAACAGAGCGAGTCAGCAACGTCGCCAAGCCTCCGCCAGCTGTTAGGTGGTGCCCCGTCTCGGGAGGTTTTACCCCTGAAGCTTATATGTTAGAGTTTGACTTAGATTGGCTGAACAGATAAGAAGATAGGTAAATGGGAATTAAGCTAGTTCGTGCTATGCGAAAACCGCCCAGACTTGAGGTGTGGACGACGATAATATCCATAGCTGTCACCCTCGCACTTCTGCTTACGTTTTTGCCGATAGAGGTGGGAGTAAACGATGGCATACTGAGCATCAGTCTCAGGCAGGCATCGGCAAATCCAGATTGGCTAACAGGATGGCCTAATCGCATATCGCATAACCTAACTGGTGCTACTGGTGCTGGCACAGATTACCAAATAAAAATCAACGCTTATGAAACCTTCCCAGATTACGGTGTTGATTTTACTAATTCATTTGTAAAGTATGGCTCTAACCCTATTCTCCAACAGGGCGCAGCAACGACTTGGGACGAGTTTGGTATTCGGGAAAACCAGCTTCTAGTAGATAAGTACGGCAATATAGAACTTGAAGATAGCAAATATGTTCTATATTACTCTGGCAAGAATGACGCAGGCGATACCGCTATAGGCAGGGCGACCTTTACCCGTTCAGAGGACAAGACAACCATTTCCAATATGACGAAATATGGCTCTAACCCAGTGCTTAACCTTACTGACATGGGATGGGATGATCCGCAGGGGGCTATGGGTGGAGCTTGCGTGATTAAACTAGCCTCTGACAGCTACATTATGTATCTGTGGGGCAGAGCTAGTGGTGGGAACAACGCTGTTTACTACGCTACGTCATCCGATGGATTAGACTGGACTGCGAACTTGACATCAATCGTATCTATATCAGGCCATGGACTAACTATAGTATGCGCGAGGGAATTGCAATACGGGGCCAATGCTGGCAGGAAAGTCATGTTCTTTGAATATGATGCCACCAGTATTTACTACTACTATTCGGACGTTGGCTGGACATCGAACTGGACTAGTTGCGGGAGTAATCCTGTCTTTGACACATCTGATGTTTCGTGGGACACGGAAGGGGCTGTAGCCAACCCTATATTCACCGAATTAGGTGATGGGGAATATGTAATCGGATTCAATGGGAAAACGGGAACTTCTGCCCCCATGTGGCAGGGTGGCTTTGCTAAATCAACAGATTTAACAAGCTGGACAGATTCAGGAGCAATACGGCTTCCGTGTGGGACTTCTGGACAGTGGGATGACGGTAGAGTTGAAACCCTAGTTCTTGTTAAGGATGATTTGGGGAGTGAATTAGTAGGTTTGTTCTACTTTGGTATTCCTACTACCGATAATGTCGAGGATGGGGCAATAGGCTACGCCACGATTGACCAGAGCAATGTGCTTTGTCTAGAAGGCAAGTGTACCAACTTCCCGACCGATATTGCCTTCACTGATAACAATGGCTACTCAGAATTGTACCATTGGGCAGAGGACTTAACCGCTTCGCCTGTAGTGTATTGGGTAAAAGTTACAGATTCCCTTGAAAGTGGGACAGTCCCTATCTATGTCTATTGTGGAAAGAGTGGGGGGAACTCCTCTTACTATAGTGGGCCGAATACCTTTATCCAATTCGATGACTTTGAGAGAGATGGTAATGGCGATGCTATAGGCGGGAGTTGGACTATTATACAAGGCGATGCTGATATTTCAACAGAGCAAGCCTATTCTGACACTCGTTCAGGCAAGATAATAGATAATGACCCTGTAACTGCAATTACCAGAGCCTTGACAGCAGGGACAACATACGCCATCCGCTTCCGTCTCTATAAAGAAACATTAGCAGACTTTTATTTCTCTCATGGCGATGGTACTGAAAGGCTAGTCGTAAAGGTTCCCGCCGATGAGGATATTGACTATTACAACGGAGCCTCGCAGGACACAGGGGCAAACCTAGCTCCTGATGATTGGGAGCTTATAGAACTTACCGACATCAACCACGCAACCCCTAAGTTCGACATTTGGCAGAATGATTCTAAGATAAAAGATGACGCAGATATGTATGCGAACTCGGCTATTACAAATCTTGTTCAAATCAATCAAGCTGTGGCATCTACTGGGGGTGATTTCTACATAGATAATTTCATAGTCCGCAAGTGGGCAGCCATAGAACCCACTCATGGGGCTTGGGGAGAGTGGGAGACATTATCGGCTGAAATCACCAACACCCCCGACAATTACGGCTTCGGCATCTTACAGGTAGGCACATCCAGCAACACCAGCATAAGCTACTTCAGCATCAACAATACTGGCAACTGTGCTGTGGACGTGACTATTCAAGGCACGGATGCCACTGGCGGCGACGACACTTGGACACTATCGGACACCGCAACCGCCGGAGAGAACATCTACGGACTCAAGGCGGGGCTGGACGATGCCGACGACACCTTTGATGTCATAGTTAAGAAGACCGCCACATATAATACGCTTGTGAGTAACCTCGCCGAAGATGCGACCCAGGATTGGGGGCTCAAGATATGGATGCCCACGTCGCTGAGTGGGTACGATAATAACGAGATGACGGGCACGATAACCTTAGTAGCGAGCGAGGCATCTTAATATGCGCATAACCGCCTATGGTCGATTAGGCTTTTAAGAAAATAACTCAAAAGGAGGTGAGACAAAATGAGAAAGTTTAGAAGAATAGCCCTAAGCCTTGTGCTGGCTGTTGCCCTCGTGGCAGTGTTTGTTGCACCAGTGGCAGCCGCCAACCCCACGGTGTCCATAACCGTGAAGGCTGAGGTGGTGTCCATCACCAACACGATGGACACTTGGAACATCACGGCTCTGGTGGGTGGTGTGAATATAGACGATGTAGTGTATTTCAGTGCCGACGGTACTGCAGACATTGACTACTCGCAACTCGCAAACACAGGCAATGTAGCTGCGAGCGTTGAGATACAGGGCGGTGACCTCTTGCAAGCGGCTGGTGGTGGTTACAACTGGACGTTGGCAGCGGCGACAGCGAATATAACGTACAGCTTGTACGCTTACAATGTATCGGGTGCTGACTACACCACCGAAGTCAAGTCTAGCTCCTATGAGGATGTCATTAGCAACTTGCTCGTGTCGCAGAACTACAACTGGAGCATGAAGTTCACTGCTCCCAGTAGTTTTGATGCCAACGACGATGGTGCTGCGAAATCGACCCTTATCACATTAGTAGCGTCCGCGGCGTAAGGCTAATTAGCACGAGGGAAGGGGAGCGCCATGCAATAGTGGACAGCTTGGAGTGAAAGTCATTCCCGCTGCAGCGGAGTGAATAGGTCCAGCATTATAGGTCATCGACCGAGGAGGGACGATGAGACGATGAAAGGAAAAAGAATACTACTGGTAGCATTGGTAGCAGTGGTTGCCACCGTAGGAACCTACTTTGCCGTCGGACACCTCAGAGCATCCAAGATATCAGAGAACGACCCATTGTACTTGGAGAGTGGGTTCGGCATAGCACAGGCCGCCGTAGAGTTTGTGAACGTATACCCAGGATGGGTAGGTTCTGCTCCCCTGACGGTAATCAACGGAAACGACAGGGATAGAGTGCTGTGGGTGACCTGTGAACAACCAAATCTCAACAAACTCAAGAGTGGGTATGAAGCGTTTCCCGAGGAATACTACTCGTGGATAACCATAACGGGCTGGGATGGTACCCAAGATATAGTGGAACCGGAGGTGGTACTAGCTGCCGGGGAAAACCACGAACTCACCATCATACTCGCCATGCCAGAGGACGCTGATTACGCGAGCAAGAAGGCCGAGGTGAGAATAAGAGTAGCAGAGAAAAATCCAGCTGGACTGGTTACGATAGCGATAGAGAGCAGATGGTACATAATTACAGCAGAAGAACAAGAATAGCGATAGCGGCCATAGCGCTGGCGACGCTCTTACTGGTGACAGTTCCAGTCGTCGCCATCGGGGCGGAAGGAGACGAGATAGAGGTGACCTGTGGCACTTCAGGACTAGACCCTCTCAGCCGAGAAAAGGCCATGGGCAGTGGCCCGTTTTGTAGGTTGGGGCAGAGACTGACAATACCCCACAGACTGGTAACAGAGATAGGGTACAGAGTCTGGAAAGTAGGTAACCCGACAGGGGATGTGACACTTTCGATAAGGGACTTTGCTACAGGCGGGGTCATCGTGAGTGTTTTGTGGGGAGACGCCAGTGAACTACCCGACCCCGACGAAGGCGGTATCAGAAAGACACGACTGGCCGAGCCAGCGAGGATAGACGGAGAGGTCATACTCTGCGTGGAGTACTACGGGGGAAACATGACAGACTACTGTGTGGGGGGATACCGAACAGGCAACTACCGAGACGGAGAAACCTACATGAACTACTCTCACCACACTGGCAACTGGCACGATATTGGTGAGGCCGAAGAGGGAGGATACTACTACGCCTATGTTGACGAGGGCGTCGTAGACCCACCCCAGAATGGAACAAATGGAGGGGACACCGGAGAAGGAGATGCTAACGGCACAAACTGGATGATAATGGGGCCGGTGGTAGGTGTGCTGGTAGCAGGAGGCGGGTTCATGATATACCGAACTCGTAAGAGGAGGAAGAAGACACCCAGATAATGAGTATACGGAAGGTAAGGATAGTCGTACTGGTGCTAATGGCACTGCTATGGATTCTTGCCTTCGGACAGATAGCGTCAGCGGCAGATCCCAAGGTTGAGGTGATTGTGCATGTCGCGATTGCCCCAACGGTCAGTAGCTCCGCCGCCACCGGGGTCACCAGTATCTCGGCTCTACTGCACGGGAGTATAGATGACGATGGGAATGAGCCGTGTAGCATGAGGATGTTCCGGTGGGGGCTGGCATCAGGAAACTATACTTACAGCTGGAACGAGACAGGATCGTTCACCGAGGGGGCGTTCAGCCATGTCATAGGCAGCCTCCCGCTCGGAACACAGATATTCTGGATGGCATCTGCTAACAACACGATAGGCACGGGCAACAGCAGCGAGCGAAGCTTCTGGACGCTGTCTCTGCCACTGGCGCCCACCAATTTTGTGGCAACGCAAACAGGCATCAATCAAGTGACGTTGACTTGGACAATGGGGTTAGGCGCTGTCAACACAACTATCAGGGTGCAGGAGAACGACCCGCCTACCTCACTTACCGAGGGATACGAGGTTTACACTGGCAACGGCACTTCGGTCAATGTTACAATGGCTATCAACGAGAACACCATATACGGGTTCTCGGCTTGGTCGGAGAATGGGTACGGGTTATCGTTAGATTACGCCACGACAACGATAGGTGGCGATGTGCCACTGGCGTTTATTGCGCTAATGCTGCTGCCATTGGGGCTCACCGTAACGATGTTCGCCACCAAGAACTCCATGCTCGGGTTTCCCAGCGGGATATTCTGGGGAGTGTTGGGAGGGTATTCATATCTACAATCAACATCGACGTGGGATTGGCAATATCTGCTGTTCTTTGCATCCATAGGCATGGTGATATTCAGCATACTGGCAGCGTACACACTGCGGAGTAGGGACCTTGCGGGACCAGATATCGATAGAGGAGAACAGTTTATCGATGAAGATAAACGGAGAGCCGACGATATCCTGTGGGGGGAGAACCTCGGATGGTAGGACTGTTTCTGTTGTGTCTGCCTGCACTAGGACTGACCATAGCCATGTTCACGACGCGCAACATGATGCTAGGCTTCCCCTGCGCAATCTTCTGGGGGATATTCGGGGGGTACGCGTATACGCAGTCCGCTACAACTTGGGACTGGCAATATATCCTGTTCTTTGCCTCAATGGGGATGGTGATATTCTCCTTATTTGCGGCGTTCGCGTTAAGGAAGAGAGACCTGGCAGGACCCGATGCTGATAAGGGGAAATTCATTGATGAGACCGATAAGCGGTCGGTTATTAAGCCGAAACCAGAGAATGTACACGTTATGGTGAAAAGGGACTGGGGAGACATAGACAGCTTGGGTATGTACTCTCTGAGTGATAAGGACACCGAAACTCCTGATGAAGCTAGGACAGCTAAACAGACTAGGGAAAGGGTCCACGAGCGAGCAAAAAAACGGAAAGCTAAAATAGCTTGGGGAGAGTTCAAGTAGGCGATAAAGAGTCTTGACAAAAGTGTGGTGTTTATGGTAAAATACAGCAACCTAGCACTAGAGAGGAAAATGTAGCAATGCCGACAGCAGGTGCAATTTTACTCGCATACTTTCTAGGTGGTCTACTCGCCTTGCTCGTCTTCGACCTCAAAACCAAACGGATACGAACCAAGATACAGTCTGCTGGGCTGGAAGCACAGCTCAAGATGGCGCAGGCAAACAGCCCTCTAGGAGTGAAAGCGGGCATTGCCCTGATACTAACACTAACCTGGCTGTTTTGGCCAGCTGTGCTACTAGGAGCAGCAACCGAGCGCTGGTTCGCAGACAAGAAAGCCCAGAGGCTAGAGAGGGGAGTGCTGAGCAGGGACACAGCAATAGGAACAAGTTCACAACTCTCCTACCTGGTCAAGAAAGTCTGGTACGGAGAGTGTCCAAAGTGCCATGTTATACTAGAGCCAGTAAGCTGGGACCGCACAGTCTGCCCCACATGCGGAACCCGCTTCGGAATGCTAATAAGGAGGAACAACAAAGATAGGGAGATGGAACGGAGGGAATAGCAAATGACAGCTGAGAATGAGAAGGTAATCAGGGAACGTACCCTGAAAGGGTACGGGAGGACCACAACAACCTTTGAGGAGGACGGTAAATTCTTCGTGCAAAAGGACGTAAACGAAAGCCTATCAGGAAAAGCCGATTTCACAGCGACCTACGTCGAGGTGGACAAGAAAACCTACGAGGACAGACTGAAAGCGCTAGCGAAACAGCTGGCTAGTAACCCAAAAGTGAAAGTGGAAGACGTTATATTCGATGCGCTTAAGGAATACCCACTGTCATTCATCGAGTCATTTGAGAAAGCCACAGCTGCTGAAACACGAAAGAAGAAGCCGAACATACGAACGAAACCGAGGTACTGTTGCGAGCTCGTGATCGGTGACATATCAATGGTGCTGAGACACTAACACAAGGAGGAACAACGGCAATGGGAAGAGCAAAGAGAGAGCGAAGGGAGAGAGTAGCGGCGGGACTGGAGTCCTCAATAGCGGAGACAGAGAGAGCCAAGAGGATGGCGAACAACCCGATCGGGCGCCAGATACTGAAAAGAGCAAGCCATAAGGGCGTTGTTGAAGAACTGTCCAAAGGCGACGTCACCGACCAAGTACACAGGCTGGACAGTATGGCTGGTACAGGAGAGTTGTCTGAAGACAAGCTTGCCAAGGCGATAAAAGGCAAAGCCCCCAAGGAAATGGACAAGGCCATCAAGAAGTTCAAGAAGCAGGGAAAGGAAATTACCGTGGAGAGCCTGTGCACTGAGGTAAAGGCGACACCGGGATTTCTCCAGATGTGCAATAATGTAGGGATAACCCTCAAGTGGTTCGAGAATCTGGCTCGACAGCGAATGGAAGTAAATGGGGTGACACAGTGAAAACAGTATACAAGAGCAGCATCTTGCTCGTACGCGACCTAGAAGACACTATACGAGCAACCAAGAAGTACACCAAGGGGGCTTTCTCCAAGGCAATCAGCCATCCGATCCAAGGGGAGCAGTTTCCCAGTAGAGTGCTGACCGAGTACTACGAGGTATACCCTGACCTGGAGATAGGGTGGGACATGCGAGCCGGTGACGCATGGGCGTGGGTCTGGGGAGACGTCGTCCATATTGACATAACATTCCTGTACGATTACAGAGATAACAAGGCCAAGGTAACGATACACGGCGGAAAGGACGCCATGGAGAAGTTGAAGGAGGGTATACCCGGGTTCGGGGCGATGATTGCTATGATAGATAAAGCCAACAACGTGGGAGTAGCCAACAGAAAAACCACCGATAATAGACAAACTGCTAACAACACCAGCCTTCAAGTAACCACCAAGCGAATATGATTGAGCCGTGGCACCACGCATGGCTCTGAGGAGGACACGAACAAGTGAAAGCTTCAGGGCAGCAGAACAATGCGCCTGATTAGAAGCATAAAGGAACGGTTCTGGATCATCCTGATCGGAGCCGGTCTGGCTCTGTCTCCCATCCACAACCTCTGGCTAACGAAACTGGCCACCAACTCACAAGGGGAGACACTGTTCTTCCTACCAGCCTTCGGGTACCTGCTCCTCATTATGGGAGTAGGGCTGTTTCTGCTCTACAACTGGGAAAAGGTAAAGGCGGAGGGGTTAGGAGATAAGCGGATATGGATACCGTTGCTGGTGATTGTCGGGGCGATAGGGCTGTCGGGAATCGCCATCGACGGTAGCGTACAGGACAAAATAGCTCCGCTGGGAATGGGCGCCGTGCTATTCGCTTTGTACCTAGCGGCAAGGATACTGGGCAAGGAACTATTCTACCCACTGGCAATCGGAGCCGTCGCTGGATCGCTGGGGATTGTTGCCTATCAGGTCATCAGTCCCAGTGCCGCTACTGGTGGCTTTATCTTCGAACGGAACTGCGATATAGCTACAGGGTACATCCTACTCGGTGCTGCCCTATTTATACACCGCTGGAGATGGTGGCTAGCCAGCTTGGCAGTTGTCGCTTTGTTGATGTCGGGGACCCCGGAGGCCGTGTTCGTGCTGGGAGTGGTCGGGCTATTCTGGCTGTTCCGCAGAGACTGGTCCAAGAGGGCAGTACCCATGGCCATAGTACTGGGGCTACTACTGATTGTAGGCTTAGCTACAGGGCTGTTGCAGGACGCGTACTCCTACACCCGTGACAGCATAGTGCAAGCACCCACGGCACACTACATCAGCCCCGAAGGTGAGGAGAGACTAGTGTCGCCACTAGAGATACGCTGGCTGGTGATACGAGACGCTATGACAGACATACAGCCTCTAGGAGATGGATATGGCCTCACGAACTTCCGCCCGACTACCGTGCACAATGTCCCGTTGATTCTTATACAGCAGATGGGATGGCCAGGAATGCTGGCAGCACTGGCTTGGTTATGGGTGACAATTTGGTGCTTGAGAAAGACCCGATGGAAATACGCATGGGTGGCGATTATTGCACTTAGTGTGTTCGATCACTATGTTTGGACCCAGCTCGCGCCCTATTTTTGGTTGCTTGTTGGAGTTAGCACCGCCGGGACTGTCTTGGACAAGGAGGGGGAGAGCGATCTAGTATTCAGGAGAGCAACATGAAGATAATAGCCGTAATCCCCTGCTATAACGAGCAGGACTTTGTAGGTGACGTTGTAAGAACTTGCAAGAGGCACGTCGACGACGTCATTGTTAGCGATGACACCAGCACGGACGACACGATACAGGCCACCACGAACGCGGGAGGGTACATTGTCCTAGCGCCGCTCGGGACGAAGCGGGGGACTGGAGCCAATACCCGACGAGGGATAAAGAGAGCCCTAGACAATGAAGCCGATATTATCGTAACCCTAGACGGAGACGGACAGCATGACCCCAACGACATACCTGCACTGATAACGCCTATAGTTGAAGGCAGAGCGGACATGGTTATCGGATCCCGGTTCCTAGTAGATGGGTACAAGATCAGGCGCTATCGCAAGCTAGGTATAAACGCAATCACAAGAGTACTGAACTTCGGGGCCAGCACCGAGGTAGTAGACGGTCAGTCCTGCTTCCGCGCCTTTAGCCGAAAGGTTTTGGAACAGGTAGAGATCACCGAGAATGGGTTTAGCTTTAGTGTGGAGGTACCGGTAAAGGCGAGAGCCGCTGGCTTTCGCATCACCGAGGTTCCTGTCCGGTGCATCTACCATGACAATCACAACAGCAACTCCACAATGAACCCCATAAGGCATGGGGTGCCAGTGCTACTTAATACTGCCAAGTGGAGACTGTGGGAGCTACGTCACAAGAATGCGGAGCAAGAGGCAGACAACCGGACAAGGATCATGATATTTTCCGGGTTTTACCTCCCCCACGCCGGCGGAGCCATATACGATACCCACGTCTTGGCTCGTGGACTTGTGGACAAGGGGTACAGTGCTGAAGTTGTAACCTGCAACACTGAACACTCACCCAAGACAGAGACCGTAGACGGAGTCCACATTACCAGGCTATCCTGCTGGAACCTACTCAACGGGCAATTCCCCATACCGAGGCCCTCGGTAGCACTGGTCAGGTTGCTCACCAGAAAAGTGGACTTGGTCAGCACACAGACGAGGTTCTTTGTTACATCCTTCCTCGGGCTGCTGGTAGCCCGATGGCAAGGAGTACCGCTGGTGCATACCGAGCGCGGATCCATGCACAGTGTAGTTCAGAGTAAGCTGGTGGACAAAATTAGTCAGGCTTACGACCACACGATTGGGTCGCTCATTGTGAAGAATAGCGACGTTTGCGTCGGGCTGTCCGCTGAGGTTTGCACCTTCCTGGAACACCTCGGTGGGACCATTCCCGTGAGAATACCGCTAGGTGTTCATCCTGCGTTCTTGAACAAAGACAGAGACAATAACCGCAACAATAACCGCAAAACGATAATATATGTCGGCCGCCTGATTCACGCCAAAGGTGTTCAGGACCTACTAGATGTTTTCGGGTGGATCAGGATACAGGTGCCGGAGGCCTCACTCTTCATCGTGGGCGATGGAGACTACAGAGTAACACTTGAGCGACAAGCCAGTTCCGCTGGCCTGCTCGACAGGGTCAGGTTCACAGGGACACTATCACAGGAGCAAGTAGCTGTTGTGCTTGCTGCGGCAGATGTATTTGTCCACCCGTCTTACTCGGAAGGGCAACCGTCAGCGGTGGCGGAGGCTTCCGCCATCGGTCTACCTGTAGTAGCCACCGATGTCGGTGGGACAAGGGAGTTGGTGGAAGATAGCATTACCGGGTACCTAGTACCCCCTAGAGATCAAGAGAAACTAGCATACAAAATTCTGTATCTGCTCACGCACCCGGACGCAGCCGACCGCATGGGTCAAGCCGGACGAGAGAAGATGCTAAGAGATTACCGGTGGTCGGTGATGGTAGACTCCTACGATAAGTTGTTTAGAAGGGTGATAATCCGTTGGACAAGAGGATAGCAATCGCTGGGGCTGTCGCGTTCGCCTGTGTGGGGATAGCCCTGCTGGTGAGGATTAGCCAGCCCCTGTACGGGGCATCCAGCCTACTAGCCTGCTTTGCTTGTGTAGGGTACCTGCTTCTGAGAAGGCGGGCAACGCTGCAGGTTGATGCCTCAGACGAGACCATACTGTATGACTTTGGCTGGCTGGCAGCGTGGGGAACAGCTATAGCGGTGTACGCCCTACGTCCAGAGCCGTACGAGCGACCGCTGGCGTTCTTCGTGTTCGTTGCCCTGTCTTGTGGGTTTATCGCAGCGAAGGTAATACGGTGCCAGCTGTCAGGTAAGGATATAGTAGTTACACTGGCACAGACGATAGCCATAAGCCTGAGCCTCGTGTGGACAGTGACCCTGATGTATCCCTCACTGGTGGGACTGGACCCGTGGACACATAGGGGAATTGTCTTGGGCGGAATTGATGCAGGAAGCTGGCTCGTCTACCCGATGTGGCACAGAGCTTGGTACAGCTTTATAGCGATAGTGATGGAGTCAACAGGACTGGAATATCGACTCGCCACCATGTCCGTATCCTTTGCCCAAGTGGCCGCAGGAGCATCACTGCTGTTCCTGATAGGCAGACGGATCGCCAGAACACGGGTCGGGCTACTTGCCGCACTGGTTGTAGCCTTCTCCAGCTGGCATATATTCTTCGGCTACTGGACTATACCGAACGGGTTGGGTCTAACTTTGCTACTGCTGGCTGTATACTTAGCTGTTAGGCACAACGATGACAGGAGCAAATGGTCATTCTGTGCGTTCATGGCGACACTCGCACTACTATTATTCACCCACCCTCTGGCTATGGTCTGGCTGATGGTTCTGCTGTGCATTTGGCTGGCACTGACACTGGTCAGAGACCGTCGCTTACCCAAGCTTCGCGTTGTCCTACCTCTAGCTGGTATAGCAGTAACAGTGGGCACGCTATGGAAGATAGGCTTCCTCCGCCAGTTATACGATATTGTGATTGTGTATAGGCTCAATCCCGCACGTATAGGCACAACCCCGTTGCCTGGGATAGCACCGCCAGTGCCAAGCGCCCTACCAACAAGAGCCTTCTTCATCGACACGATAGCTCAACCATCTTGGGAGTTCGCATTTAACTCGTCGGGTATGGTGCTGGGCTTCGTTGTAGCAATAGCTGGCTGCCTGTGGCTGTTGCATAAACACTACCGCAGCACTACGTCTCTGTTTGTCGCGCTGTCACTCAGCTTTTTCCTCGTAATTGGGATAGTCCCGGCGCTGCTCGGAATGTCCGTGATAGAGCATAGGTGGTGGTATGCAGCTCAAGCATTTGGAGCGATACCAGCTGCCGTAGCGATAATAGCCCTCCACAGGACATGGAAGGGAGTTGCCGTCGCCGTAGTCGTGGCCGCCCTCAGCTTCCTGATGATGGTAGGATTGCCATGCAACATGGACAACTACACATTCTCCCAGAACCAGCTGGCAAGGTATGCACTAACTCAAGGGGAACTGGACGCCGCTGAGTGGGCACTCAACAAGTACAGTGGCAACATAAGCGTAGATAACTACTACGCGTTCGCTAACCGCTTGCAACCAGAGCAGGATCGCAGGCTTGTGGGCATTAACAAGGAGATACTGTCCAACGACTACGAATCACTAAGCTGCAACGTGATACTGATACGCGACGCCATCGCCTATGAGCCATTTGCCCTTGGAGACGGAAAAGTGTACAAACTGCTGTACGATCCGAACACAGCACTGGTGGAGTCGGGGTACGAGCTGGTGTATAGTGCTGACGGGGTAAATGGCTATGCCAGAAGGGAGCTGAGGTATGGATAAGCCAAGAGTGAGTCTGTTCACGGCTCGTGCTGGAGGGCCTTACCAGTGGGGACGAGACATGCTGGCGGAACTACCACGCTGGGGGATAGAGGCGACCCACATCGCGTCGTACAACGGGTATGCGGCTTCCCTGTTGAGGACTGATGCTGATCTCGTACACACGACTATTCCCATTCCTTTCAAGTTATGGCGTAAACCTACCCTGCTGACGGTACAGGGAGATTATACCGAGGAACACAACTTTCTCCAGAGATACTACCCCATGATGGTCGCTAACGCCGACGCTATCACGACTTCCAGCCAGCATGTCAAGGACAAGATACCGTTGCCCGCAACTGCGACAGTGATCCCCAACCCCATATTCCCCGACAGGTTCAAGGCGACAGAGCACGGTACACGCGAGAAGCTGAACTTGGTGACTGTGATGAACTTCTACTTCAAGGACAAGGTACGAGGCCTAGTGGACCTGTTCAGTGCACTTGAGAAGAGTGAGTTGACCAACTTCAGGTGCATTGTGGTAGGAGACGGGCCTTACAAGTATGCTATAGAAGCACATGCACTGAGAACGGGACTGGACATCATTTTCAGCGGTATGCTGGAGGATGTAGGACTGGTTCTATCGAACAGTGACATATTCGTCTATTATACCCATCAGGACAGCTTCCCGAACACGATAACCGAGGCTATGGCCAGCAAGCTACCCGTGGTAATCAACAACTTCGGGAGCATCGGGGAGATTGTGGAGCATGGACACGACGGGCTAGTAGCAGATAACCCAGAGCAGTTCGCCGAGGCATTGAGATCGCTGTTTGCTAGAGCTGAGTACAGGCGGGAGCTTGGAGAGAACGCACGTGCCTCGGTGGTGCGAAAGTTTAACTGGCGAGTGGTCATAAGCCATTTCTTGCAGATATATGGTAGACTGCTCGGCAGAGAGAAGGAGAAGATATGGACAAGAAATTAAAACAAGTTTACGTGATAGGTGACAAATACGATAAAGCAAAAGCAGCAAAGCAAATCCTAGAGGCAATAGAGGATTTACCCGATATCGGTATCAAGGATATACTAGACCGCAACCGTCCATATGATGGGCAACTATGGACCGATAATGGTGAACGCGGGCGTACGATGGTTCAAGGAGTAACGATGCGCGACGTGCACGATTGTTTAATACTCGCCTTCTACGATTCTGTGCCACCCAATTATGACCGCAGCCGCCCACTAGAGGATTTACCACTTGCGGAGATGTCGCTAGAAGCTATCAGTCAGAATTTGGGTTGCTGGCTAGAGAGATACATGGGGATGTTCCCGAATTTACCTGAGAGGTTCAAATGAGCAATGTGAGGGTGGCGGTTGTGGGCTGCGGTCGCTGGGGGAAAAACCTAGTGCGCAACTTTGACGAGCTGGGAGTTCTGTCCCACATTTGTGACACGGATAAGGCACTACTGGACAGAGCCAGAACGGCAATGCCTGCGCGCCTACGCGATGACTACCGATTGTTGCTAGATGACCCGTCAGTAAACGGGGTAGCAATAGCAACCCCCTCAGAGACGCACTACAAGATTGCCAAGGAATTCCTGCTCGCTGGCAAAGACGTGCTGGTAGAAAAGCCCATGGCATTATCGGTGGACGAGGGGACAGAACTGGTTGCCTTGGCAAAGGAAAGAGGTCGAGTGTTGCTCGTTGGACACCTGCTGGAGTATCATCCTGCCGTCAGGTGCCTGAAAGAGATAGTGGACGCAGGTGAACTGGGCAAGATACATTATATGTCCTCCACTAGGCTGGACTTCGGCTACATCCAACGAGGAAGCGATGTGCTGTGGACGTTCGCCCCACACGATATCGACACCATCCTGCTACTGGTAGGACGAGCACCCATCAATGTGACCACTATCGGTGGAGACTACATAGAAAGTGGGATGATAGATGTGTCCATGAGTACTCTAGACTTTGGCGAGGGGCTAAAGGCTCTATTGTTCTTTAGTTGGCTACACCCCTACAAGGAGAGAAAGCTGGTAGTGATAGGCGATAAAGGGATGGCGGTGTTCGATGACGTGGGAAAGGACAAGCTAACACTGTACCCGAACGTGGTAGCGTGGAAGTGGGGAAGGCCGGTTACCAAGATGGAGGACGGGCAGGTCATAGAGACAAACAGCACCGAGCCACTGCGCCTCGAGTGCCAAGACTTCATCCGTTGTATTACAAGCAGGAGCAAACCACGGGTGTCCACGGAGCGGGCTATACAGGTGACGAGATTGCTGGTAGCCTGCCAAGAGTCGGCACGGAGCGGAGGAATTCCCGTGATGATAGACCAAGCGACATCCAGCGATGTCTTTGTACACCCGACTGCGACCATTGACCCTGGGGCACTCATAGGCAAAGGGACGAAGGTGTGGCACTACTGCCATGTGTCTGCTAGGGCTGTGATTGGAGAGCAGTGCGTGCTAGGACAGAACGTGTACGTAGGACCTAGTGTGAGGATCGGGAACGGGGTGAAGATACAGAATAACGTTTCCGTATATGAAGGCGTGACGCTGGAGGACAATGTGTTCTGCGGACCGTCCTGCGTTTTCACCAACGACAAATACCCGAGAGCCACTGTTGATAACAGGAGGAGTTGGAAGAAGACGCTGGTTAGGAAAGGGGCGGTGATAGGAGCAAATGCGACGGTAGTATGCGGGATCACGATAGGGTATAACGCCCTTGTCGGAGCAGGAGCGGTGGTGACTAAGGATGTTCCTGACAGTGCCGTGGTGTACGGGAACCCCGCAAGGGAAGGAGACGCGAAATGTTAGAAGGCAAAAGAGCAATAGTCACGGGCAGCAGTGGGTTCATCGGCAGTCTGCTACTGGAAGAGCTACTTCGACAGGGAGTGACAGCCATTGGGATAGACAAAGACCTTGGGCATGATATCGGGGACAGGGAAGAGTTGAAGAGAATGGTTCGGGGGGCAGACTATGTGTTCCACCTCGCCGTTCTACCCTTCAACCCCTGCGCTGAAGACCCACGGCTGTGCATTCAGACGAACGCTATTGGGACACTCAACATAGTGGAGGCCGCCACTGAAGCCAAGGTCGAAAAGCTAATCTACAGTTCAGCGTCGTCAGTGTACGGAAACATCGACGCTGTTCAAGCTGTTGATGAACGGCAACCCTGTAATCCCAACTCTATGTACGGGGTGAGCAAGTTGATGGGAGAACTCATCGTGAAGAACTCGGGAGTACCTTACATAATACTACGATACATGAACGTGTACGGGAACAGCCAGAAAAACGGTCTGATACCAGCCCTGTTGAGATGTGTGAAAGACAACGTCCCCCCGACCATAGACGGAGACGGTCAGCAGGCGTTTGACTTCGTACACGTACGGGATATCGTCCGTGCCAACATTCTAGCTGCGAACAGCAACGTGGAGAACGAAACGTTCAACATAGGAGGCGATAATGAGATAACAGTGTCGGAAGTGGTGAAAGCGGTACTGGAAGCCGCAGCGTCCGACTTGGTCCCGGTGCACAGACCAAGTGACAGCAAAGTGCGCAGGGTTGGCAGTAGCGCTAAAGCGAGGAAGCTACTGGGGTACTCTCCCAGCGTAGACTTTAATACTGAAATAAAGGAGATGGTCAATGAATACATCAATGAACATACCAATCACTAAACTGTACCTAGGAGAAGAGGAGGTGGAAGCAGTCAGGGAAGTCCTGAAGTCAGGCTGGTTGGTGCAGGGGGACAAAGTAGAGCAGTTCGAGGATATGGTTAAGGCTATGGTGGGAACTAGACACGCTGTAGCCTGCACCAGCTGCACCACGGCTCTGCACATGGCGCTTCTGTCGCTCGATGTAGGTGGCATAGGGAAGAGGGACAAGGTAGCCGTACCCGCGTACACGTTCGTGGCCACCCCCAACGTTGTAGAGTACGTGGGTGGAGAGGTCGTGTTTGCGGACATTGACCTAGAGACGTTCAACATTGATGTGGACACGCTGCGAAGAATGGATTGTGGCGACCTCTGCACCGCAATCCCTGTACATTTGTTCGGGCTGTGTGCAGACATGACTAGGATAATGGAGTGGGCGAGAGTAGGAGCGATTATCATTGTCGAAGACGCTGCCTGCTCGCTGGGAGCCAGTTGCCCTGAAGGGATGGCGGGAGCTTGCGGAGATATCGGCACGTTCAGCTTCCACCCTAGAAAGAGTGTGACTACTGGAGAGGGTGGCATGATGACCACCGACAGGGATGATTTAGCCCGCAAGGTTCATGCTCTACGGGACTTCGGCTTTGAAATCACCGACATAGAACGGCACAAAAGCGGACAGACAGCACTACCACAGGTGGAGATGCTGGGTTATAACTACCGCATGACCAATATACAGGGTGCAATAGGTGTTGAGCAGATGAAGAAGTACGACTACATTGTCGGGGAGCGGATGAGACTGGCGGAGATATACAACAGGGAACTGGCTGGGCTGGACTGGCTGAGGATTCCCGTGGTGCCGAAAGGATACAAGCACACGTATCAATCGTACTGCTTGCTTGTTGGCGGGAACAACTATCAAAGGAGATCGGGGGGTGCGAAGGATTACGCACAGACCTACATTGACCGCTGGGGTCCCATCAAGAACAGGCTAATAGCCACGTTCAAAGATAAAGGTATCAGCATCCGAGGAGGAACACACGCCTGCCACATGTTGCCATACTACGCTCGAAAGTACAACCTGAAGCCACTGGACTTCCCCAACACGGCAATCGCTGACGCTCTGCTGGTGACCATTCCATTGTTCGCCTCGATAACGGACGACGAACAGCAGTACATAATTGATGCTATCAAGGAGGTCAAGGTATGAAGTCGTCGCTGATCCAACACCTCGTTTGCCCCCAGTGCGGCTCCGGGATGTACATAGAGGGCGGACACCGAGGAGTACGCGATTTCGTCCAAGGTACACTGCTCTGCCTTGGCAACACCCATAAATACGAGATAGACAGGGGTGTCCCCGTCCTTGTCCCACCCGACACGACCGAGGAACAGGTACAGGTAGCAGATGTCTTTGCTCGGAAGTGGGGCATGGTACCCGACTACGGACACGATGCGGCAACGAGAGACTTCCAACGAGAGTGGTACCTACAGAGGTTCGGATGGGAGACGACTGACCAGCTTAAGCAGTTTCTGATACAGAAAGAGCGAATACTGGACGCTGGTTGCGGACTGGGGAGGGATGTCAAGTTCTACGCGGAGAATACAAAAGGTACGGTGTTCGGGGTAGACATCAGCGATGGCATTATACTGGCACAGGAAAAACTTGGTCATCTACCCAACATGCATATTATCAAAGCAGACATGACCAGATTGCCGTTTCCCGCCGACTACTTCGACTTCATAGCCTGCGATCAGGCTCTGCATCATACGCCAAACACTCGCGATAGCTTCACGAAATTGGTAAACCACTTGAAACCAAGGGGGCATATCGCCGTGTACGTGTACAGCAAGAAGGGTGTAGCTCGCGAGCTTGCGGACAATCTGATACGGAAGTACACAACTGAGATGAGTCACGATGACTGCATGACTTTTGCCAAGGCCTGTACGACCTTCGGGAGAGCAGTGTCCAGACTGAACTCGGAAATGCAAAGAGATATCTACTGGAACATATTCAAGTGCTTCTGGAACGAAGACTATGACTTTAACACCAACGTCGCGACAAACTTTGACTGGTACCGACCTAAATACGCGTGGAGACACACGCCGGACGAGGTAAAAGGGTGGTGCGAAGAGGCTAACCTGACCATCGAGCATTTCGATGTTTGCGATAGCGGAATAAGCGTAAGGGGGTGCAAACCACAATGATAGAGAACACGAAAAGGCAAAGTCTGCGGGAACAGCTACTGAACGGAGACAAAATGATCGGCGTCTGGGGTTTGGGGTTTATTGGGTACTCGTCCATGGCACACTTTGCACTGGCTGGTGTGCGGTGCAAAGGGACAGATATAGACGAGTACAAGGTCGCCTGTGTAAACCAAGGCGATATACCCATACCAAACTTGGAGTACTGGCTAGGGTTCAATCCCAGAGGACTCAGCACGTCTGGAATGATGCAGGCTACCACCGACTGGGCCGAACTCCTCGACCGTGATATCGCAGTCCACCTAGTATGTATCCCAACCGAGAAAGGGGACAAACCGCACTTGGACATTTTGCAGGATGTCATAAGCAAGCTAGCACGGTACAAGCCCAACAAGCTGGCCCCATTGATCATAATAGAGTCCACCCTGACACCTAACACCACGGACAGCTTGGTGATACCGTTGCTAGAAAAAGAAGGCTTGCAGGTGGGCCAAGACGTACTGGTCGGCGTAGCACCGAGAAGAGACTGGTTCGTGAGTCCAGAGAAAAGCCTCAAAACGCTGCCGAGGGTGATCGGGGGAACAACGCCCGAGACCGCAGAACTGATGAAAGAGGCACTGGGCATCGTCTGTGATACGGTGCTACCTGCTAAAGATCACCGCCACGCCGAGCTGATAAAGGGAATTGAGAACGCCTACAGGCACGTGGAGATAACACTGGCCAACCAGCTATCCGCCGCCTACCCAGATGTGGATATGCGAGACGTGCTGAGGTTGGTGGGGACTAAATGGAACATCAACGTCTACGAGCCATCGTTCGGCACCGGCGGGTATTGTATACCGCTATCCAGCCAGTACATCCTAGCAGGAGCAAAAGACCCGTCTCCACTAAGCATACTCCAAGCGACCGTGGACACGGACAGAGAACTACCAGCCAAGGTTGCCACCGCGGTGATAATGGCTGGTGCTACACGTGTGGGGATACTGGGACTGGCTTATAAGGGAGACTTGAAGGTGCATACTCTCAGCCCGACCTTGCGGATAGTGGATCGGCTGAGACACAACGTGGACACGGTCAAGGTGAACGATCCATACTACAGCGCAAAGGAAATAGAGCGGATATGTGGGGTTGAGTCGTTCGACTTCCCGCAAGGGCTGTCCGAGTTCGACACGATCCTGATTGTAGCCGATCACAGGCTCTATACCTCAGTGAACCGCTCGAAGATACTGAGCTGTCTATCCAATTGCGGAATAATACTAGACAACACAGGGATCTGGCAAGAGATAGACTTCGCTGGCCATGGTATAGAGTACCGGCTGGCGGGGAGGGAGAATTGGCTATGATGCTACGTGGAGCATTGTCTCTGTATAATAGACTCCGGAAGAGAATGCGCGAGAAATGGAACAGGGACCTGCCCTTTGAGGAGTTGCTATTTGATAGGTGGGAAAGGGCAAGGTCGCTAGGCTTCGGGGAAGGGACAAGCATCTACCACAACTCATATGTATACGGAGACGTGAAGGTCGGCAAGAACACTTGGATAGGACCGCTCACGCTCCTCGACGGTGGCGGAGGACTAGAGATAGGCGACTTCTGCAGCATCTCAACTGGAGTCCAGATATACACCCACGACTCAGTGAAGTGGGCGGTGAGCGGCGGTGAAGCCCCCTACGAGGAAGCTCCCGTCAAGATACACGACTGCTGTCACATCGGGGCAAACAGCGTGATAGCCAAAGGAGTTGAGATAGGCCCACACTCAATAATTGGTGCTGGAAGCTTCGTGCGGAAAACTGTACCACCATACACCATCGTGTCAGGAGTTCCGGCGAAGACAATCGGCACAGTCCGTATAGAGGACGGGGAGGTGCGCTTTGAATTATAAGCAGATTGTGCATTGGGGGCTATCCTCGCTGTCCGCTGGGGTGAAAGCGGAGAGGAATATAGGGCTACCCGTCCACCTAACCGTGGAACCAACCAACGTCTGCAATCTGCGGTGTCCCGTATGCGAGACGGGAGCAGGGATACTGAACAGACCCAAAGGG
>Ga0209986_10000304_pt1 | contig 46838 bp, 43 predicted proteins | sample BlataG_FD_183168 | JGI IMG/M metagenome (GOLD analysis project Ga0209986, IMG submission 183168) | Deep subsurface microbial communities from Black Sea to uncover new lineages of life (NeLLi) - Black_00105 metaG (SPAdes) (version 2) | ecosystem: Environmental > Aquatic > Marine > Oceanic >... | reverse complement strand
CGAACTCGCAAAACATCACAACAACCTAATGAAACTAGCTAAAGAAGTGTATGGTCTCGGAAAGACTCAGCGCCTTCAGTATCCCGACGGAACGACCGTAGGTCGCAAAGAACTCCGTTCATTGAGTTCTCAGTTTGTCAAGGATCTCAAGTCTCTTAAGAAAAACTACACGGCTCATGGTAAGCGCAGAAAGAGAAAGCGTACTCCAGGAACAACCGCTGGATTCAAGAACCCCATCCTGGTCACGGACAACATGAGGGAATTTTTCCGCGTATCTAACTTGGGACCCTCTGATCCCGCTAACCCCAACTCTGCTCCTCTGAACAGTGTTTTGGCTGTTGGACAAAACGGTGTCACTACACGAGCCATCATGACTCCTCTTTTCAATATCTATGCTAAAGTTAACGATATGCAAAAGGATCCTAACAACAGACAGTTCCTGACTGCTACTCCCCAGATGAACCAATACTTTAGTGATACTTACCGTCGCTTGGCTGCTCAGCCTCAGAGGTTTACTAAACCTGATAAGACTGGAGTAGCGAAGCCTATCCCCAAGTTCGACCCTAATCGATTCCGTTACGCTAGTATCCAGTCTATTGTTGCTGACAACACTGTCAAGAAAGAACAACTGTCCGCAGAACAACAGGCTGCCTTGGAGGATCCCGCTACCAAGGCTCGTCTTGCACAGGAACAGGATCTTGTATCTAGTATCCTGAGTGTATACCGCGCAAGGAGTAGGGGCAGGAAATAAATAATATAATATTATATAATATACATAATATATAAAATCTATATTATGTTTAGATCAGATAAAAATCATTTCGAATTATGGATTTAAAAATTATTTGCGATCTGTAAAATGGCAAATGTTCAACAAGATTTAGTCCAGCGAACGTTGTTCGCTCAAGATTCAGTTAAACAGTTACATCAGAGTGACTTTGTTGATTTGGAGTCAGATACTAAGATTAATATCATATACAAAGAATGCATGCTCGTCTTGTTCTATGTCGATAACTTGGAATCTAAAAATTTAACTAGTATTTGGGCTGCAGCAGCCAAGAATACGGTCGGGCCGGTATTTGCTGCTTGTAATTTGATGGTAGAAAAGAGAGTTGCCGAGGCTTTTACTTCTCTTAATATGCAAAATGGAGTTCTTCACTGGGCAGCACTAAAGACTCTCCCATACATTCTTGTATACCAAAATGGATGGCCTATCGCATTTTATAACGGTGAAAGATCAGTTCAGTCAATCATTGACTATTCACTTACTCTTGCTTGCAAGGCTGAGTACCATGAACCATTTAATCTGTTTGCCGGTATGACAATCTCTAATACTGAGAACTTATTAATGAGAGGTGATACTCAGTACGGTATTCAGGCCAACCCTTTCCGAAAGGATTCTTTGGGTTACCGAGCTGATGAAGATATTAGAGGATACGATAAAGATGATGAAGTTAAAGCCTTCGAAAGTACGGAGGATCAAGCTATATCTCGTCATAATTTAGCCAATGAACGTGTTGATCGTGTTGGTCTACCACAATCAACTATTCCTGTAACTGCCGTACCTACAACTCAAGAACAACGAGACGCAGAAGCCCGTACAGCGGGACAGCAAGCAGGAGAACAGGCAGATGTCGCCACAGAACAAAGGGTTGAAGGCGGTGTTCGAGTCGCTCCTCCAGGAATTCCCTCCGGAGAAACCTTCACACCTACCCAACAACAAGGTGAGGCTTCCTAATAAGTTAAACATTAAGATCTTTTAAATTCCAGTAGGTTACTCTATTCAAACAGAAATATCTGATAAAACAATAAAATATTTGAGTATATTTTATTGTTAAAATTAGGACTTAATTTAACTTTTGGGGAGATTTTACTCCAATTTTCAATCCCCTTCGATAGATAAAAATAAATATAACATAATTTATGCTATATTTGAATAAATTATCTAGGATAATTAATTATGATTAGCACCAGCAAGCAATTAGCCAGATGACGAAGCAGATTACGAGAGCGATGACAACAGCTGTTAATAGTGCCTTCATGCAATCCACCTCATCAGTGACTTCGCAATCTCTTTTCCGCATTACATAGTCCGGTTTGAAGAAGACTAAAGCCATGAAGATGATTACTACGAGTACCACGAACCAGAACATAGAGGCTCCGGCCCAACGGTGGCTAAGGTATCCTTTGTGCATTTCATGAGAAGCATTGTAGGCATGCATTTGAAGATCTGACATTTTGTAATTCGTTGAAAATCTTCTTTGAAAATTTTTCATTCATTATCTTTCAATCTTAATTTTATATTAGAAAGTATAAAGAAAATTAAAAGATTTCATTGGAAAATGATATATAACGACCAAAATTACATATTATATCTTTTATAATATGTAATTAACTATAACGATTTAGTAATAGTTTCCGTAAAATCCCCACTGAAAGATCCAGATAAGGAAGACGGCGATTAGAGCAATAATTACAGCCCATAAGAGGACCTTGCCCTGGTCAACTTCTCCAGTGTAGTTATGATCATCATCCTCTTTCTGGACAAAGTCCGGTTTGAGAGCAAACAGAAGGAACCAGACGATGATACCAACGATAAGGAACCAGAAAAGGTAGAACCACCATCCGTTTCCATTTCCACAGTGATCATGGTATTCTCTATCCATGCTATTATCTAAGCATTCTTTGGCCAAACTCGAGATTGGTTTCTGTGAGAGATCCGACATTTTGTAATTGAATCTATTTTTTTATATAAAAATTTTCTATCGATCTTTCTTTTCTTTTATCTTTTTTGAACTTAGTTCGCATAAAGATAGTTTGGTTAGTTCATATATATTTAACATGAGATCAGTATAATTACATATAAAATAAATTTTATGATAGATTTATTGGTTTTTGAATCTATTTATATGAATCAAGTCTGCTTGAATTCTGTTGTAACCCAAATTAGGAAAAGTGATATATTCAATATATTTAATAATCTGTCAAAATATGGATAATCTAATTGTAATATCTTACTCTGAATTTCTTCAAAAATGGATTATCTGTTTGGGTGTGTTAGCTATTTTGGACTTTTCATGGGCATATCATACCAAATCAAGATATTTTTCGTTGCATGGCCTTTGGAATATTATCATTACTATTCTGATAATTCCCGACCTTTTCAAAACTATTATTGACCCTCTACATGCTTTGAGCCCTGGATCCCATTTTAGTCGTTGGCCAGTTATCATGGTAGCGGTATTACATTTTTGGCATTCTATAGCTTACGGAGGTTTGAGTTGGGATGACTATTTTCATCATTTTGTGTTTGCTGTCATGTTATGTGGTGTTAATTTTATTTGGGATTGGGGGTTTAGTACGAATTTCATAATATTTTTTATCTGTGGTCTACCAGGAGGTTTGGATTATTTGATGTTAGCAGCAGTTAAGCATGGATACATCAGGAAGATTAGCGAGAAACGGATCAACAAACTACTGAATGTCTGGTGTCGAGGTCCTGGTTGTATTGCGGCGGCTTGTCTAATATGGATTAACTGGATGTCCGGACAAATAGATCATATTCCAGTAATAGTTAAAATAATAACTATTATATTAACTATCAGCAATGGACAATACTATTCTAGTAGAGTTGTAGCTTCATGGGCACGACATGAAGAGGAGTTATCACGATCCCATTCCAGTGAAACTTTGATGTGTTCTCGATGTAATTCTGAATCGATCTTTAGATATAAAATAAAATCAAAGTATTAGCAAATACGTATATTAGAAAACAAATAATAACATGCCCCATGTTATTATTTTCATTCATAGTCTCTAATTGTTATCCCAACCAGAAAACTCCTGAAACCTAATAGTCATCTTCTTTCCTATAAAGTCTTAAAGTATTTAATATATAATTAAATTAAATTAGAGATAGAAACATCTTAAATATGTTCATCAAAAGTATAAATGCTTGAAGATGGATTTACAAATGAATAATGTTTCAACCGTTGAATCAAACCAAAATTCAACACATATATCTACTGGCAGAAACGGTAATTCTGCGACCGCTCCTGTATTCAACAATAGTGGTAGTAGTAGTATATATCTAAATAGTTCACTTCCTCCGTTGCCACCTGTTCCATCTCTTAGTCATTTAAATACTAATACCAATTATATGAATAACGACATCGTTTCATCCCCTGATAATTCTGATGACACTCCCAGCCTTTCAGATCTGTCTGCTTTAATGTCTGTTACCCCCAGAGTAACTGTTCCTGTTAATATTATACCAATGGGTCCTATTCCTGATAATTTACCCGTTATTCCATCCCGAGACATTCCAGAACAAAATATCGAAATATCAGATAGGTCTCCTAGGGGCAATTCACCCAGAAATAGACAAAATCGTCAATATAAAAGAGATAACAGTCCTCGTAGAAATAGTCCTCGTAGAAACAGTCCTCGTAGAAATAGTCCTCGTAGAAATAGTCCTCGTAGAAATAGTCCTCGTAGAAACAGTCCTCGTAGAAACAGTCGGAGTACAGAAAATAATGAAATTAGTGATATAACCTCTCAGAGCGAAATATCATCCAGATTAGTACAGGAAACAATAGATGTAGATTCTGTAGAAGAGTTAGTCTTAGATCAGGAGAACCCAGATCACGATTACACACCACAGTGTAACGAAGAACCCGACAATCGAGAGGGCCATTCAAACGTATCAGAAGATCGACTTGAGGAAATTGATTCAGAGTTACCAGTCGTTCCTCAAATCAGCGTCAATCAGGACCCAAACGATTTAAATATGCTCAATGCTATGGAAGAATTGGATCAGATAATGGCGGATTTGGATCAGATTGAAACATATAATAGACAAAACAGAGGGAATTCTAGAAGATCGACTAGAACAAGATCAAACCGAAGAAATCGTCATCCTAACTCCGATAGGGTTAGTGATAGGATAAACTTATTATCTCAATCTCAAAATGATACTCGGAATATTGCTTCTCCCCGAGATAATACTCCTATTATGATAGAAAATCAAAGTGTAGATCGTGATAGTATTCCTGTCATTCCTTTAGTATCTCCTAGCAATACCCCAGTTTCAAGACCAACTGTTTCAAGACCAACTATTCCCTCCGCCACAATTAGTGAAAATATTAGTCCAGAATCATTAACCAGAATTCCAAATATTAACGGGAGAATGGTTGAATTACATCGTAGAACTTCCCGAAGAGTAATATCAGACAATTCTAACGAAGACCTCCCGATATCTGATAATGGTGTTACAGGGAATAGTTCTGATGTTATTTTAGATATGAGTTTAGATACTAATGCAATTAGTGATCATGTATCGTCCTCCCCTCAAACAGAACAAACAGAACAAACAGAACAAACAGAACAAACAGAACAAACAGAACAGACAGAACAAACAGAACAGACAGAACAAACAGAACAAACAGAACAAACAGAACAAACAGAACAAACAGAACAAACAGAACAAACAGAACAAACAGAATCAGATTACCTTGAACCTGAAGTGCATGGGGAACCAATATTACCAACAGATATAATTACAACAAGTAGTATAACATCTCCCTTGATCACGGCTGCGTCTCCAGAATATGATATATCCGGCTATTCCAATATTAATAATAGCACAGATCTTGAAACTGCACCACCACTGATTGAAGATTTCAATCAGTCTGATGAGATCTCTAAATCTACAGAAGATACATCATTGTCATCTATTTCGATAAATCGACAAAATCAGACTGAATTACCACTGTCTAATCAACAATCTACTCGACTAGATCAATTAGATTCTCCCTCTAATACTAATCAACCACTGGATATAATTCCATGTCCTACAGGAGAAGTGGGACTTCAAGGACCAACCGGTCCCGATATTGAATCTATGGCCATATCGTTCGGATCTGTACAAGTTGAAGATGACATTTCGGTAGAAAGATCACCTGAACAAGTATCTCAATTGTCCAGAGTACCTGAAACTGAAGATCAGGATGTAATATTACAACTAGAACCGGAAGATCTGGACGACTCTTCTCGATACAATACTCAAGCAAGAGCTAGCCAAACTAATCAAGAACAGTATCAATCTAACAGTACTATAGATAACGAAATCCAAGAACCTCCACCGGTGTTGCCGACCCAAACAAATCAGAGATTATCGGGAGTACAGACAACTAGTCAATCCAACCCATCTAATAGAGTAGATCAGTCTAGAATCAGATCTCGTCAGCATAGAAGTGAATCACATAGGGAAAATCCTCGTATCCGAGCTGCCCGAGTAGTTCCGCAGAGATCCAATAACAATGGTCCTGGTAGAACACGGACCCGAACTAGAAATAGGAATCCGCGACAAAGAAATCAACCTCGGCGTCCTAGACCTAGAATCGAATCTCGTACCCGACAAACTCAAAGACAAAATCCAGTTCCAGAATCCCAAACTCAATCAACTAATAACCCATACTATTATCAAACTAATTATCGACCAGGAGTTCAGATGCCGCGCCCTGATTATTCTACCATGACTCCTGAAGAACAGGCACGATGGCATGCTGATTATAATGTCAAGTTTGGTATATTGAGAAATGCATATCCAGAATTTAATATTCCATTTTTTGATACTACCGTAGGATTAGAGATTAAACATCAACATTATGAAAGATATGTACATCAAATACATATCGATAACAGCGTCGGTAGTTATCAGGTATATTTGTTAATATTGTTTGCATGTATTGAATTGTTCTGTGTTAAGATATTAGGATTAAACTTGAGTGGATATACTTTTAACCAATTAGCCCTGATGAATAAGTATGATAAATTACTAGTGGAGTTAGGGGAGAAATCTTACGGATCTATTGGATCTAGTTGGCCGGTGGAAGCAAGAATTATTTTCATGTCATTGTTTAATGCTCTGATCTTCTTGGTAATCCGATTGTTTTCATCTTATCTTGGTCCCGGGATTGGGGATATCCTTCAGCAGATTGTTAATTCTTACATGACTAAAGAAGATCCTAGTGATCAGATCAAGAAAGCACAAAGAATCTCTGTTGGAGGTCCAGTTACCGATCCGGAACCCCAAGGTGTTCCGGAACCACCGCAAAGTCAAGGAGGATTTGATTTTAGCTCTTTGTTAGGTGGGCTAAGTGGTATGTTTGGTGGAGGCGGTAATAATAGTCATAGACGTGCACGAGCCCCACGTAGACCTACATTCACAGAATAATAAATATAATATCATATAATAATTATTATATGATATCTAAAAAGATTGTCTCTCACAGATTTTATGAACCTTCTGTAAACATTCAGAAGTAATTCCTACATACCACCATTTATTTTCTATTCTAGCTATAATAGCAACAACAATATCACCAACGGATATTTCAAGAGGTTCGTGATACCGTTCTAAAAAGTGCGGATTAGAACTAAATCCAATTCGATGGTCATTAGAAATGGCGTCTCGAAGCATGAGATACCAGATGTATTGAGGTGGATAAATAACCTCTTCAGATCCAATGTTATTACATTCTGTGGGATTATCTTTTTCCATATCCTTTAACAGTTGGTATCCAATAGAGTCAGGGTGAAAGTAGGTCTCTAACCATTTCGCCCAATCTTCAAATTCCTCTATTGACTTATCTAACATTGTTTCTAGGTAAATAATTTTGTTATCAATTCTCTTTGTGTATGTCTCATATAATCTGTCCAATATATCGTATATTTTATTCTCTACATCAGGATCAAACCAGTCAAACTCATATTGTAACAATGAGTAAGATGTTCCTTTTAATGTCTCTATAAAAAGTTCCCCATATTCTATATATAAATCTCTAGATGGGGTCAAATCCCGAAATTTTTCTTGATACATGCGAAATTTTTCAGTCATAAATATCTTATATGTAATATCTTCTATCTGATCCTCTCTTGTCGTAAAATTTCCCATTATCCTGTGTTGACTACTTTTCTATAAAATTCAGTTGTTAAGGCTTCGATCACTTTTAACTGGGATCATCTCTAAAAAAAAGAATCATCATTATTCTTAAAATGAATCAAGCTGCTATAGATCAGTTATCCCAATTACCTGTTGATGTTTTTATTCAACAGATTACTTACCTACCTTTTAAAGATGTAGTTAGTGTTTGTTCAGCTAATCAGAGATTAAGAAATTTTTGTACTAATCCTAATTACAGGACCAATTGGAAACGTCTGATAGATAATACCTTTCAAAATACGGTTGAAGGATATCAGGACAAATTAAATCAACTATGGAATAAGCTAGGTTCTAGTAAAGGGACATATAATTATTTGGTTTATACCCAGTTAGTTAAATTGTTGGATCCCGTTACTCAAGGAATGATTTATTATCTTCAGGGAGATATGGAATCGTTCAATCAATTAACCCAAAGACAAAAATTTTTAGCAATGTTCTTATTGAAGAAACCCGGTGAAATGGAAAAACACTTACCTCATGAAATATTTGAAGATATGGACTACTTTTTTTTACGCGTCACTGAATTGTTAGAAGGTGGTCATAAATTAGATCAAATTGATTTGAATCAGATGTTACGAGTAATGGCATTGGAAGGAAATCGAAAAGGAATTAAATATCTGGTAGAACGGGGTGCAGACATTCATACACTGAATGACAAGGCTCTGCGTATTGCTAGCGGGAAAGGTCATTTGGATGTAGTAAAATATCTGGTAGAACAGGGTGCAAACGTTCATGCAAACCATGAAGATGCTCTGAAAAAGGCTAGTAAACGGGGTCATTTGGATGTAGTAAAATATCTGGTAGAACAGGGGGCAGACATTCATGCAAACGATGACGCGGCTGTGAGAGGGGCTAGTCGGGGAGGTCATTTGGATGTAGTTAAATACCTGATAGAACAGGGTGCAGTCGATTTACTTTTATAGCACATCCGCCTTCTTCTCCCATCCCCTCACTTCTTGGTAAGCGTCTATGGCTCCCTTAAAGTCCCCCTAGTTGGTATTTTGTACTGAAAAAGTAAACTAGAGCTAATTAATAATATTCTATTATTAATTAATAATATTCTATTATTAATTAATATATTATATTATATTTTTAGAGAATTCTGTTTGTGTTTCAGCTATATAAGTTTATTCCATTTTAATTCTTGTTAATTCTCCAAGAATTGTGTGTTTGATTTCAGCTGGAATGTATGCAAAATCAACCAGTGAACAATTAAGGTTATATTGCTTCGTCCCATGTTTGTCGATCCACTGTTGAAACAAGGCTGGGTCACTAGCCAATTTCTCGGCTGTTTTCTTACCGCATCTAGGAAAGGCACTTTTAATATTGTCTGAAGGATCTCCAGCTAGAATTTTCTGCATCTTGGAACCATAGGGATCAGTGGTACTAATATTTGTAAATTTCTTACCTTTGAGATTGTAAATTTGAACGCCCGGTCTGGATAACTGCAACAGGTCATGATCTCCACTAATAATGGTTATTTCACATCCGGGGATATTTTCCCTATAATACTCAACTGCAATAGCAATAATATCGTCAGCTTCCGCCTTTGCAACTCGAATAGTAGTAGCATTATCTACCTTTGGATGAAAGTGTTCGTTGGTGTGTTTGAAAACGGGACCCGGACCTTCGTTATCATTATCCGTTGGCGATGATGAAATTCGGTTGGCTTTGTATTCGGGGTAAATTTTGTATCGCCATACATCGTTACCATCTCGGGCAAATACAATATGGTCGGGAGTGAACATTTTACGGAGTTTTTTTATAGTTTCAAACCACATCTTTTCATACGTTTGCATGTAAACGGGATTGTTAATCCATTCCAGACCAGCACCCTCCGCTACTCTATCTGGGGATCTGGAATACCATGATTTGGTGGCAAAAAAACGATAAAAATTATAGTAACTGCTGTCAATTAATAGTAGTTTTTTCCCCATGTTAAAAATATTGTTAGATACAATAAAAATCGATTAAAATGTCATTTGTGGAATTATTTAAATCGATTTTGAATTATTTGGATAATAATTTTAATTTTGTATTATTATGATTTGAACATTTTTGAAGGAATGACGTCAAAAGTGTCCCCAGCGCCCAAACAGTAATGATTCTTTTGATGTGGTTAATAAAAAATATTAACATAGTATATAATACTGTTACTATAAATTATTAAACAGTTAAAGATTATATGACCTATTCAAAAGTCTTATGAATATCTTTCAACAGATACAAGATAATCTAAAAGCTGCTATATATGTCCGAGTTTCAACTACAAAACAGGTAAATGAAGGTTTTGGTTTGGATTCTCAGAAACACCGATGCAGTATGATGGCACAGATGAAGGGATGGACCATAATTAAAACTTACGAGGATGCAGGTATTTCTGGGACACTGGATTCAGAACAAAGAGATGGATTACGAACTATGTTAGAAGATGCTAAAAATAAAGTATTTGATGTGTTAATCTTCTATAGTTTAGATCGTTTAGGTCGTACTACATCTATTGTGTTAAAAACTATCGAAGAATTAACTAATATGGAGATTAAAATCGTATCCTGTAAAGAAAGTATAGATACTTCATCTCCTACTGGAGTTTTTGTATTGACAATATTTGCTGCTTTAGCTCAGCTAGAAAGAGATACTATCGTGTCTCGAATGGTAGAGGGTAAAAAAGAACGTATTAAATTAGATGGCGAATGCGGAGGCGGCCTACCATACGGATATCTTCGAGTAGATGGTAAAGTAGGTGTAGATCCATATAAATCGCAAATTGTTAATAGTGTCTTTGATGCGTATTTCATCAGGAAATTATCAATGAAAAAGATAGCTACATCTTTCAACGATCAAAAGGTATCAGCTCCAAAAGGAGATAAATGGCATCCGCAAACCATTCATAAAATTTTGTCTAATAGAGATAAGTATTCTGGTGCAAGTCGCAATGAAAGTCAGGTAAATTGGCCTGTTATTTTAATAAATCGGTACCCCGAGAAAAGAAAATGATTGTATCTGATTATTCAAATACCTTATGGATACTCAAAGATAGATGGAGCAAGTAAAATCAACCCAACTCATGCTAGGATTATTTATGAGGCATACCATGTTAAAAATTTCTCCTTGAGGAAGATTGCTAGATGTTTAGATAATGAAAATATCTAAACACCAAAAGGCGGGAAAAAGTGGGACGCGAAAAGTGTAAGTTTAATCTTGGATAATAAAACAAAATACGCATTAATGATAATGAGAATGGAATTTGTTGGCCCGTAATTTTGTTAAATCGCTACCCTGAAAGAATTAAAAGAAAATGATTAGATCTGATAACAACATTTTTTGTATTTTTTACCGCTATTACATGGACATTTATCATTACGACTAATCTTTTTACCTTGTTTTGGTTCCGTTTTTATCCCCATTTGTTTATTTAACATCTTTTTCATTTCATTCAATGCTTTCGGGTTATTCATTACCTGTTTAACTTTATTAATCGCTTCTTGATCATTGCCTAACATTTTTATTATTTGATCTATGTTTTCCATTTTTAATATGATTCACATATTTAAGATATATCATTTGTAAATGATACATCCTGAATGAGTTCAAGATCTTAATAATATCCCATATGAACAGTTGAACAATTGTTGTCCTCGGACACCAACGCACTTAAGGGAGCCTGCTCATCACCAACTAATCCAGATGCTACAACTGTATAAACAGTTCCGCTCTTGAGTTTCAAAGGAAGAGGTCCCAATACAACATTTCCAGTGCCAGCAGGGGCTACTGATAATGTAATATTACCAGCATCTACTGGTAGGTATTCAGGGGTTCCTGTCTGACCATAAGCAACATTGGTGAAAACTTTATTTTGGCTGTTAGCCCAGATATCAACAGCCGGAGCTCCAGCAGCAGCATGAACAAATCTAACATGAGCCTTACCCATAGCTGGGCACATATTGTTATCTTTGAGTGCTAATAAATCAACCGTTGATAGGTCAGTAATAAGACCATGCGCAATAACAGTATAATCAGCGCCTGATTCTAAATCAACATTCTTGCTAGCGATAACAGTTTTACCATCCTCCGTGGTGATAGCAACATTATGTCTACCAGAAGGTACTTTCAGATAATCGCTGATGGCTTCGAAACCTACTCCGGTTAAAGCATTTTTTCCATCAACTACTACATTGACTTTAGGTCCATTGGCAACGTTATGAATTGCTCGAACTCGGCTCATAGGTGACATATGATGGTGCATTGACTTCTTAGCGTGATGTGATCCGTATGAATGACGATGATGCATTTTGATTGTTAAAAGAAAATTAGATTTCTATTGAAATCTAATTTTAAATTTGATTTCTATTGAAATCTAATTTTAAATTTGTTATTTCTTTCTATATTTATTTATGTACTGCTGGAATAATAATCTATAAGATTACCTTGATAATCTTCCTCTTGACCGTTACATATTTTAGATGCTCTGACGTTGCCTGAATAAGATGGATAAACCTCTTCAGTAATTTTAACTGTACAATATCCTTCTGGACATAGTTTTAGTTTGCCTTTTGCCTTTCTCTCCGCTGCTTCTAGTTTACATGCCTGGTAATCTTCCAATAGGGGATCATTAACTGATCCGTTAGTCGGTTCCGACATTTGAGAAGCCGGTGGTACAGTTGCAATAATAGGTGTACTCATCGTCGGTAACGATACCGACGAAGATGCTGGACCCGGAGCTAAGGATGATATTTGGCTATTTGTTGATAATGATAGAATGGGTGTAGTTGGAGCAGGTTTTCTGGACATCATTGGCGATCTGGGTAATTCGGGTAATGATGTCATTGGTCGAAAAGAAGTTATGGGTTGGACATTCAATCCATTCTGTATAGGTGTTGTGATTGGTGGTAAGGAGGTATTAGAAGGCGACATTAGAGGCAAAGACCGTGCAGGTGGTAGAGAAGTTGATACCTCCGGTGCTACCGAAACCCCATTTATGGGGGAACCATCTGAATTAGTAGTTACTGCTGAAGTATCTATCTTTATTCCAAACCTTGATTCGGTATCTTTTACTGATTCCATAAAATCCGGTAAATTCCATAGTATCCATCTTGACCAAAATCCAGCAGTGTCAGTTCCAGATTTAGTCCAATCTTCTCTAGGCTCATGGCGAGATAGATAATTGTCTTGTCTGGATGGATCTTTGTGAAGTGTATAATCTGAGTACCCAGTGGCTCCAAAATCTACACCTTTGCCCCAAGGTGTAGTTATTCTCCACTTTTTACCTGATCTAGGGGATGGTTGCAATATGTATGTTTCGGACATTTCGTTTTAATTATTTAAAATTTTTACCTAAAAGGAAATTAAATGACTTCTACTACAGTTATAATATTAGTTATCGCTGTTATATTTCTTGTAATAGTTGGTGTAGTTATAGGATTAATAGTTTGGTATAATTCAACAAAGAAAGATCCCACTGATAATGGAACGGGCAATGGAAATGGAACGGGCAATGGAAATGGAACGGGCAATGGAAATGGAACGGGCAATGGAAATGGAACAGCCGGTACCCCCATGAGTATTAAGAGTGTCAAAAATCTCCAAACTCAAAATAACAACATATATTTGACCGATAATGGTCTTGGTAATGGTTTAATTGTTGGTAGAAACTCTAAGGCCGCTGCCGTTCTATCAGGACCTTTTGGTAGTTCCACCAGTCAACTCTTTTGTGATTTTTTTAGATGGAATTACAATGGTCCTACTAGTAATAATATATCTAATACTTTGAAAGCTACCTGGGAAACTAGCCCCCCAAACCAATTCATGGCCGCCCAGTTTTCAAATGGGAATAGTCCAACTAATGGAGATGTAGTTGCTACCAGAGCAGATACTCCAGCGGACAGAACCCAATGGATTTTTAGACCACAAAGTAATTCCAGTACAACAGGAAGATGGTGTTTGCAAAATTTTCCGAATTTCTGTTTATCAAATGCATCAAATCAACTTGATGCTGTACCTATAACTATTAGAGATATCACACAAAATACAACAGATACGAGTTTTCTATTCGAAACTACTCAACCAATAAATCCCCCTCTATGTGGAACTGCTGGAACTCCTCTTCCCCCCTAGTCCGCTCTATTCATAAAATATAAAAAATACTTGAAACATTAATAAGATGTTATTATAAAATAATATCTTATATTATTGAATAATTTGCTTTGAAGGTAATGAGCTTTGTTTATCTTTTTGGTTATTTGTCAGTCCCGATCACAACTTACCGATCTATAAATAACATAATTACTATCTATTTCATAGTCTACTCCTATAGGATCGTTAAAACTATAAGGACCGGGAGCCAACAATTGGTCTTTGACTATGGGAGTATTCATATTATCATTCGGTCTACATTTTGGAGCACTTAATACCCAATATTGCTCCTTATTATATCTGAATGATGAATACCAGATATTTCTTTGTGGTCTTTTGACAAATGGTATATTTGGACGTCCGAAGTGAATATTATCTTGAATCTGTTCAATAAGACTTTCATCTAGCCATACATAACTGTTATGTGATAATACATCTGAGAAATATTTGATAGGGAATTCGGGAAATTTAAATTGTGGAGGTACTGTTCCATAATCGTCTGGTTTATAAGACATGTGTATAACCTGCGTTTCACCATTTACCATATCAACAAAATATGTACCGTCGTTCCTATATCGTTTTTGAATAGGATATAGATTAATGGTATCACCACGAACAGCAGGAGTTTCTGTATCTTTCAACCATTGAGTTAGGAGGTTAGGTATTTCCTCATCCTTATTAGATTTGATTATTGTTAATAGATCATCTGGAACTAAATACTCTTTTGACCGAGCACTAGGATCTTTTTTGAAATTTTTACACATCTTTAAAATTTGGATATATAATATTTTCAAAAATATTATATATATATATATATAAATGCCACATAAGTGCAAGTGTAAAGATAAATTTCCTCTCGCTAATCCATGCAAATATACGAGCGACAATCCAGATCCGTTATTGAAAGCACTCGAAACAAATACTAACGCACAGAATGACTTATTATTAACGTATGATGAGTTGGTAGAAGAACTATATTGTATCAAGAACAAGTCTAAAGTACATATACAAGTAGGACCTTTGATTGATAATGGAGATCAAGGACTAATTAATATAGATATTCCTCTTGAACATACTCCCTTCCCCGACCCTAGTCTAATTAAACTTGACGTTTGTGACCCTGTCCAAAATCCCTCTATTAGAGACGCAGTTATTTGCACAGTCACTAATGATCCTTTGGGGTTTACGGATAGAGGAAATGTTGATCCATCATTGGTTGGAAAGACCACTAAGGGACGCACAATATATGCCGCTAGATTGGGGTATGGAAAGACTAAGGTATTGATTGATGCTCAATTGCACGGTTACGAATCGGGATCAACGGAAGCTATCATAAAACAATTAAAATGGCTAACAAGATCTAAAAGCTGTCAGGCTCAGAAACTTTTGGAAACCTTTGATTTTCTATTTATACCTAGAGTTAATATTGATATGGGTGAACCTGGGACTCGTCAATTCTTTGATAATTCTGAAAATTTTGGTGCTACATGGCCAGATGAATGGGGATTTGTTCGTTATAATCTTGATGTTAGAGCGGGAGGAGGATTCACTGAACCAACTGAACCTGGGTTTGCTGGACTAGTTGGTATTGGTTACGATTTAAATAGATATAATTATGCAAATCTCAGAACTGCCATTAGGCCAGTTGAATCACAAGCATTAGTAGCAGTTTGTCATGCTTTTAGACCTAAATGGTTATTTGATATGCATGGGGATGCTCAGAAAACAACATGCAGACTCGATCCAGATACCTTTATCCCTTTAGTCCCTGGATATATTGAAGCAGGAGAGTGTGCCCATCCAGCCCCAGCAAAACCAACAGTTTTTGATGATAACGGTAAATATAGTGTATTTGCTTCAAGTTTTGCAATAACTGATCCAAAACTTACGCCGTCTTCTCTTTACAATGATAACACTCACTTCCTTAGAACCCTATGGGGTAACGTATACGACCAGGTTAAACCAAAACTGCCTGGGGATGATCCTATGGCGAGATATTCAATCTTTGGACCACCTTTTGAAAACCCCGGATTTTTTGATCAAGGACCACAAGTTCTTGGTATTATAGGATCAGGGTGGGAATCCGCAACTTTTAACCCAGAGTTGTCGTTTTCATCTATCAGTCTTGTAACTTCTGTTGAACCACCGGAATACAGTACAACAACACAACCGATTATAGAGGGGTGTCTTTTAAGAACTACTAAATGTGTACATGAAGTACTTCTTAAGGAAGTACTGGACGAATTATTATGCGTAACCAAAAATCCTCCTCGAACAGATGGATGCTATTGTAATATTCCTTTAGCAACAGCAATCAATATTGGAGCATTTGGTTTACCTCCTGATCAATATGTCCTAGATCCTAAATATGTTGGACCCTTAGACATTGTAGGTGCATGTGCTGGAGATCTCGACACTACTCAGAGAGGAGACAGTTCAGGTGGAGGTGCCAGATCAGTAGAAAATCGTGATAATAACGAAGACATGAAACATTTTAGGAAATGGTGATACCCTCGAAGATTCACTGTATAACATATAGTAATGTACTAACATAATTGTTTAAACCAACTATGTTATTTCTTTATTTACATTCATTGACCAAATAACCAGCCTTGAATCGGTTGTGGGCGGGTTTTTCTGTTCGCGTTTTCATAATTTTTACAGCTTTATTGAGAATGGTTTTAGCTGACAAATTACCAACTGGTTCAATAGACAGGTATATTTTCATCCGGTTTTTTCCAAGATACTGTATCCTATATCCGATCACTGAAACTGGCATCCACTTAGCATGTTCACGACCTGTACCTTTCTTAATCCTACCTCTTAGGACTATTTGTTGTCCCCAATACAATTTTGTAATGACGGTATCCGGGTTAACAGGTTTAACTAAAGGATGCTTTGTTTGTATCATTCCCGCAGTTACTGATATTTCCTTCTCTCTACAAGTCATATCCAGACTAAATTCAACATCACCCCCTAAATCTTCTTTTAGAACGATTTCACTGCTCATCACCACTAAGCCTAATCGATGAGCCAATATTTCATCTGACAAATTACTAGTATTGTGGACTATATTCACCGTGTCAATAGCTAGAGTTGGGACATCGCTGATCATTGTTCTTCTCAATGAATTAGCATAATAAGTATTATCATCTTCGATGGTAAACACTAATATACCGTATTTATTCATTAGTATTGATTAATAAATAGTACTAATTTAAATATAATATTTCAATTCAATTCGATTAAATTTGATGAGTATGATTTGGACATGCACATTCCTTTCCTACCTTCGATTTCAACTTCGGAATATAGTCTAGATCACTACAATACCGATCCTCTTCATACATGGCATCCCAATCATATTCCTGGAAGTGACAATCTGGATGCATATAACTGTTGGCAGCCTGTATCATATCTTCTTCAAAGGTGTGTTGATACATCATCTCAGTGATATCCTGTACCAGTTTGTGGTTGTATCGACTTTTAGTTTTGATGACAAGAGGAGTCACATCTCCAATTTCAAACCGATCAGCCAATTCAGTTGCAGAAATCATAATATTTGTTATTATTATCGATTTTAAATCGGTTAAGAAGTCATTTTTTATCGTCGTTTGTGGAAACAGGATACTATGTAACGAGTACATTACAACAAATAAGTATATTATACTTATGTGTTTGATTGATTTAACCGATCAGAACCCAAACATCGATTTGAATTCTGCTCTGCTAAGAACTGGAATGCCGTACTGAATAGCCTTTTTCTCCTTTCCGGACCCTTGACCCTTTAGACCTCCCACTAACAGGTAGTCTGTCTTTTTGGATACTCCAGTCTTGACCGTTCCACCTCTAGCCGTAATCGAATTTTCCAATCCCTTGTCTCGGAACCCGGTGAACACGACCGACTTTCCACTAATATCTTTAGTTGTATCCGTAGAAGCATGGACCAATGGAGAGGGAATACCTGAAATCACCTGTTGCAAAATAGGAATGTTGGCAATGAAATCTCTAAATTTGGGCAACCCCATAACAAATTTTTCAGCTGTCTTCTCAGCAAATCCATCAATCTGTGCAATCTGTTCTACTGTTGGGTTCTGATTTAAGATTTTTGGATAAACTCGTAGGATTGCTTGAATCTTACGCTTTCCAAACCCCAAACCGAATTCTCCGCTAGCAGCCATTAACTGGGATAGAGTGACATTAGGTAGAGCCTCATCTCTCGTTTTTACCATCCGGTCAATGATTCCACTACCAACTCCTTCAATATTACCAGAAATAAACGTCTCTTTAGTTCCCTCTATCATAATCTTGATGGTATTAAATCCAGCATTATAGAACTTGACTAGAGTTGTCTCACCCCAATATTTAGCCCCGATCTGTTTGAAGAACTCATAGATTCTCGCAATCCTTACCTCGTCAGTATCCTCCAGCAAAACAATATCAACTCCAGTGTCATTCCATTTCCAGGACTCCTCCGGAAATTTGTAGAGAGGTGGCATCCCGGGATAAGTACCTTGTTTTACTTCGACAATGTAAGGAATAGTGTTGTGAGTTACCAGAATTGTAGCACCTGGACCCACATTGTTATCTTTAATCCACTTAGCATTGAATCCGGTTGCCTTCCGAATGGTAAATCCAGTCTCACCAACTTTAACAGGTTTAACATGAACAACTGGTTTGATAACACCATGCTTGGAGGCTTCCCAAACCACATCCAAAACTGTGGTCTCATAGACATCTCCATACTCCTTAAAAGCAACTGCATATTTTGGGTTCTCCCGGATCAGTCGTTCTTGATAGGATACCGGTCTATCAGACACGATTACCATTCCATCAACATCATAAACCTGGTTGGTTTTTTGCTGTTTAAAAAAATCTGATAGCCATTCCATTCTTAAACTGGGAGTTTTGGTATTGAAAGGAATTTTAAACCCATACTTTACCAGATATGGCAAAGTTCTAGACATCGGTAATTCTATCTCTGGATTTTTGGGGAAGGACATGTCAAAAGCTACAAACCTAATCAGTTTCAAGCGTTCCGGATCAGCACTCTGACTGTTTAAGAGTCCGTTGATCATGGAAAGATTAGTTTTGTAGTCCTCTTTGTACGGTTCATAATCTTTCTTATCAACAACCAACTCACCCTTCACATGAACATCAAAAGGCAACACAGGTAGTTTAAGATAAGGTAAGATATGTGTCAAATCCGATCCAACTGTTCCATCACCCCGGTTATAAAGCTTTGCTACCCCATCTTTGATCTCATATAGTCCTGAATTTCCATTAATCTTGTCCATCACGACATAAGGTCCAGGATTTTTTACCATAAAGTTTTTAAGTTCCTTTTCTTTCATTATCTTATCTAAACTCATCATAGCGACTGGAAGCTGGACGGGATTGCGAGTTGCAGGAGCTCCGATAGCGGTGCGTTTTCCAAACCGCTCCTCGTAAGTACGAACAAGAAAATCATAATCTTCATCACTGATGGTAGCCTGTCCAATGGCATAAGAAACATCAAACTGTCCTATCCAGTCATCGATCTGGGATTTATCTCCTGTTCTGATGAAATTGTAATACTGTTCCATATTTTATATATAATTTTGTAGTTTGGACTAATATATAAGATCAATTTTGGTATCCAATAATTTTTTAGTTCTGTAAAGTTCTATGAATGTTACAGGGATAGAAATGAAATTTTTAATAGGTAGATTTATACTATTCTGAGAATATCATACCATGGTTTGTCAGTTCTCCACGATCCTTTCCCAGAAAACGTTACAATTCTTCTTGATTCTCTAAATGATAACAATTCTATATAATGTTTATTGCTTTTATCATACATTTCACTTAACATTGCATTGGAACATATATACAGAATGTCATAGTCCTCTCTCACTTTATATTTTTGAATATTGGACACTATTTTCTTCACTACTTTCTTAATAAATTTGGATTTGGGATATGCTGCGAACACCTGAGTAGCTACTCTTATTCTTTCCTCTGGTTTTAGTTTTCTAATTTTATATAAGGCGTTCCAGTATCGAAATATTATGTTTAATTCCAGTTCAGTTAAAAGAACAATATTGTTTGGGTGTCTTGGAACCAAATACTTTATAGATGTTTTGAGTTTTGATTCATATTGCCAATAAATTCCTCCATAATGATATATAATTTTCCATCGTAAATAATCCACTAACATAACAGCTCTGTCTGCATATTTTCGGATTGTTCTCCATTCCCTGTTATAATATTTCTCCATGAATTTATTTATCTTGTCCCATGTCCATAATTTTACTTTCCATTTCTTACCCAACTGTTTTTGAAACTTATAATAGAACTTTTTATTAAAATCATGATAATCTTTCTTTAAACGTTGTTTCTTATCCCATGGAATATATATCATATGGACCAGATGGGGGAACTTCATTTTAATAATAGTGATAATTTTGGTTAATATGAAAGAATTTAGTTCTAAAACTATACAAGAATTAGACCAAGGAACTCCTAGACAAACCTATACTTTATTGTATCAACTGACACAATTACAAGAAAAACTTCCTCTACTCAAGAAATATTCTTTAATTGATCTATATAATTTAGAAGAATTTTGGTTATTTTAATATGGGAAACCTGGTAATTAGATAACCTAATAATTGAATAATAAATTATTCAGGTCCTATGATAGGACAATCTATGGAAGGACTTAAATATTTGCGTGAATTTTGGTTTAGTCACCCAGACATTTGGTTTGGGTGTGGACCAGATGTTGACAAAATGATAATTAACAAATTTGGTCATTTGTTAAGTCAGGAAATTAGTGGAGATGATTTGGAACACGCTATCTTGTGGGATCAGATAGCTAGGCATGTGTATAGAACGGATTCAGATAAGATCGAGTCATTTCATCAAAAAGCTCTACAACTATCATTGAGATTGTTGGAGCAGAATTATGATCAGGGTTTGAAATCTAAAGAACGATGGTTTTTGTTGATGCCACTAAGACACACATTCGACAAATCATATTTAGAAACTGTAATCAAAAAGGTACGTAGTTATATTGTGAAAGAAGGGTTTGATTCCTATAGGAGGTTCTATCGAGCAACACTACTCTCTTACTCTAAGATTGTCACTCAAGAATTGGAACCTGAATCCACTAATTCAGAAATTAGCAACAGTGATATTGTGTCAATATTAGATGAAAAATCATGTAAATCAATTCAGCTTGTTTCTGGAAACAACGAGGTTACCAAAACCAAGATATATAAGAATTTCAAAACCTTAATTCGAAACCATCCCACTGAAGGAATTGTTGTTTCTATTTCGGGTGGGGCTGACAGCATGACATGTAGTTATGTATTATATCATCTTAGAATTAAATACCCGGATCTAAAGATCGTTGCTGTAATGGTCAATTACAACAACCGTGAAGAATGTCTGGTTGAAACCGAGTTGGTTGCTAGGTGGTTGAAATCTCTTGATATTCCATTATATGTCAGACATGTTAAATATCTAAAGAGAAAGAATGAAGACGATCCTACCGATCGGGATTTTTACGAGAAGGTTACGAAGCAGTTTCGATTTGATATGTATCGGAGATTTGGGTATCCAGTAGTTTTAGGTCATAACAAGGATGATTGTATAGAGAATATATTCACTAATATTCGAAAGGGTAGAAACTACGATAACTTGAAAGGGATGGGAGAAATTACAGTTATTGATGGTATTACCTTCTATCGTCCGATGCTGGATTTTAATAAATCTGAGATTTATATCTTTGCTAAAGACTATCATATTCCCTACTTGATTGATTCTACACCTGAATGGAGTGATCGAGGAAGAATAAGAGATTCTTTAGTGCCTTTCCTAAATAAATTTGATCCTGCCCTGATTCCGGGACTAATCAATCTATCTAATAACATCTCTGACCTTTATTCTTCACAAAACATGTTGGTAGAGAGATTTGTTAAAAATATCAAGATTACCCAGACCGAAGCAATTCTGGCAATAGATAACGATACCCCTGAAAGAGGATTGGGTTTTAGTTTTTGGAAACAAATAGTAAGATATATAGTTGATAGTTTGGATGTCGGTATGTGTTCCAATCGCAGTATCCATAGCTTTGTCAAGACAATCAAGTACCCCCGATTTATAAAAATCAATCTATCGAAATATTTAGAGGTTATACATAACTATAATGTTATTATTTTTGTCGCTAAGAAGTATTAAAACTGATCATATAATCATGATTTATTATTATAATAATCATGATTAAACAACAACTTGATGCTTGGAGAGATTTTTATCAAGGCGAGACAGAAAGCTTGACAAATAAGATTCACTCAGCCAAAAAAGAGATGGAAAAAATAACCTCAGATGTTGATGTCGATATTCGTGATTTCAATTCATTCTTGATAGCGCTGTCGATTGAGTTCAAACAGTACCAATCAAGTATGAAGATAGGTTCCCATCTTCATCAACTAATGGCTTACCCAACTATCTATCGATACGGTCTATTGAAATCTGATATCAGGGATAAGGAAGAGCATCTAAACCAGCTCCATGAAAAAACCGAAGAGATAAACAAGAAAATAATTAAACATCAATCAAGACCGTTTTGCCAACCCCATTCTCCTTACGGTTCTCCCACACTAGGCTGGGATATCGACCATGCCAAAAGAAAGTATACTAGGAGTTTTAAGAAGTTAGGTGAAACCGAGAGATATTCTTGGTACACATACGAGCTAAGAAAAAAACTTTCTGTGTCTTTCCGAGTTCATGTTCAATGTAAAAATTGTCATGAATATTTTGATATTCATATCTGGAAGCATTATCCCCTCATAACTCCACATACTGATTTAAAAACTGCTTCGATTTATGAAATCGGTGCTGATACGGATTCCAATCATGGTTTTTCTAGTGATTTCTTTTATCGATTACTGGATCGAAAGCAGATCTTGTATAAATTCTGGGAAATACTTATACAAAAATACAGAATTATAAGTGTGGAAAATATACTTTAATCATATCATTTGCATTCGAAAATGATTAGTATATAATTAATCTATCTTTTATACAAGATGGATGATTTCAATATAATTATAAGCGGCGGATTTGCCGGTATAGCCCAAACTTTAACGGGTCATCCTTTCGATACTGTGAAAGTAAGATATATAAATAGTAACAGGGGTACACTATTGTCCTGTGTAAGATCAATTTCCAGCGAAAGTTATGGTAATTTCTATAGAGGTGTTTCTAGTCCGATGATTGGATCTTTAATCATGAATGTTCAAACTTTTTATATGTATTCCTGGTTTAATAATAATATTTATGAACATCCATTAGTTTCGGGTGCTCTGACTGGTTTTGGATTGAGTTTTGTAGAGAGCCCAACTGATTTAATCAAATCTCGTATGCAAGTCAACCCCTACCTCACTTATCAAGAAACCATAAAGGAAGTTGGGATATTTGGTATATATAAAGGTCTTAATATAACCATGATGAGAAACACAGTATCCGTTGGACTATATTTTTGGGGGTATGAATATACTAAATCATTGTTTAGGAATGACTATATGGGAGCTTTCGTGGGTGGTTCGGTATCTGGGGTATGCTGCTGGGGGGTTAATTATCCAATGGATAACATCAAAACTCGTATTCAAACCGATACCGAAGGTAAATACAAAGGAATTATAGATTGTGTACGAAAAACACCGACTAAAAATTTGTGGAGCGGGTTTACTCCCTGTATAATTAGATCAATAGTAGTTAATCCTTTTGTGTTCTTAGCATATGAGATAGGAATTAGGTATTTGCAATAAAAAATTTCATATTAGTAAAATATATTAATATGAGTGATAGTTTTGACTTTTCAGATTTAATTAATGATTCATCCTATAGTTATAATAGGTCTCATAAAAAGAAGAGACATAACAAAACCATTACCACTAGTGATTTTATCTTGGTATTGTTATTTCTTTTTTTAGCCGTTGTGATTGGTATTTCTGTTCAAACGAGATATGGAATATATAAAGTTTAATTATATATTCATAGAAAATATAACTATGTGTATGACTCTTTTTAAAAATCCTTGATTAGATTAATAATTCATTTATTAATCTAATAAATATTACAGAAGAAAGTCTGTTATGACCAGATTAATAGATAAAGGTTATTTATCTTTTTAAAGACATTTTATCTTCAATATATTTAACTACATCCAAATGACCTCTCCTACTAGCCAGTATAAGAGCCATATCACGCCGTGCATGAACGTTTGCCCCCTGTTCTACAAGATATTTAACTATGTCCAAATAACCGTTCTCACTAGCATTGATCAGAGCAGTTTCATATCTATATGGGTGAATAATTGTGCTCCTTTCTACTATGAATTTAACTACCCTCAAATGACCTCCAAAACTAGCTGAGTCTAGAGCCTTGTCTATCAAAGTACTAGTATTACCTCCCTTATCTAGCAAGTATTTAACCACATCCAAATGACCGTTGTCACTAGCCAATCTCAGAGGAGCATCACACAAAACATGAATATCCGCTCTTTGTTCCACGAGATATTTAACTATATCTAAATGGCCCTGCTGACTAGATGATCTCAGAGCAGCATCCGCAAGATTATGAATATTTGTACCTTGTTTTACAAGATATTTAACAACATCCAAATGACCACCCTGACTAGAAGATTTAAGAGCATCTTCCGATCTAAATGGGTAAAAACTCTCTCCCAATTTTTCAAAATATTTAACACCCTTTATATTTCCTTTTCCTGCCATTTCTATTAACATCCGATCCAAATCGGTTTGATCTGGTTTATCACCTTGTAACAAAGATATAAAGGGTAAATACTTATTATCGGGTAAATATTTTTCCATTTCACTGGGTTGCTTTAATAGGAACATTCCTAAAAATTTTTGAGTTTGGGTTAATTGATTGAACGATTCCATATCTCCCCGAAGATAATAAATCATTCCTTGAGTAATCGGATCCAACAATTTAACTAACTGAGTATAAACCAAATAATTATATGTCCCTTTAGCAGAACCTAGCTTATTCCATAGTTGATTTAATTTGTCCGGATACATTTCAACCGTATTTTGAAAGGTATCATCTATCAGACGTTTCCAATTCGTCCTGTAATTAGGACTAGTACAAAAATTTCTTAATCTCTGATTAGCTGAACAAACATTTACCACATCTTTAAAAGGCAAGTAAGTGATCTGATGGATAAAAACGTTGACTGGTAATTGGGATAACATTATTCTGCTTAATCGATTTGAATAAAATGAATATTTATTCATTTTATTCAAACTTAACAGATTTTGGTGGAGTTAATAATATTCTTCAAAATCCTGCTGTAGACAGAATTACTGGAAAAGCTCAAATTACATCTGTATAATAATACGATAAAGAACTTCTTTTTGATTTATTCTCGCTGCTCATTTTCGCGATCACGTCAAGAAGTCTGTGTGTGAGCAAATAATTAATAACATAATATAATAAGATTTTATGTTATTTAAATGATTACGGTTTGTTAAATTCTACTATCTTCTTATAGTTAGTAAATTAAACATATATTAAATAAAATAATTTTAATCATAAATGTCCACTTGTTTAAACCCTAAATTTACTCCTAATAAATCTAAATATATTGAAAGATATATTAACACTAAAGTTGATATTGAAGGAACAATACCATTCGGATTTATAAGTTCCACAAGTAAAGATGGAGATACTTATATTTACACTCATGGAAAAAGAAATATCGAGCAAAACCTACCATTCAAAAGAGATACCATTTACCGAATGGCGTCCCAGTCAAAATTCATGGGTTCAGTTGGATTTCTAAAATTGGTGGATAAAGGATTGGTAGATTGGAACACACCTCTAAAAAAGTATTTACCCGAATATGACTCAGCTAACATGGGGGTTATCAGGAATTACACTCCGAAAGGATATATTAAAACCATAATGAATCCACTTTATACAACAGAAGGATCCAATGTTGTCCACGTTAGAAATCACAACCATCCATTCAAAGATGGTGACTATGTTAGCTTAGAATGGTCTAATGGGTCTTTGGATCCAGCTAGAATGAAATTACCTTTAATCAATGGAATTCCGGGATTTGAAATGTACAATGTGTTTCCAGTTCGGAATGTTACCGATCACGGATATGATGTTCTTACTACTACTGAAGCAGAAAATACCGGTATTACAGGAGGTTTCGTTAAGATACGTTATGTAGAACCAGGAACTTACAGGTCGTTGTGTTTTAGTCCGGACAAAATACTAATTAACCCAGCTATCAAAACCCATTACTATAAAATGGAACCTCTAAAACGAGACTTAACAATCTTGGATGTTCTTAATCATGGTTTGGGATGGAATTATTATTCTTCCACTATGTTATACATGTCTTTCGGATACGCATCTAATCCTATAAAACGAGACATTCAGGCTGGTGTTTGGAATGAATTGGGATTACCTGTAGGTATTCCTCTTTCTTGTTATAAATGTGGAATCAGGGAATGGGTAAGATTAGCATCACGAATTCCTCTACTTTACCAGCCAGGAGAAGATTGGTCATATGGTCCGCAATTATGTATCTTAGGTGCCTTGATTGAGATGATAACTAACAAACCGGTCGAACAATATATGAGGGAGGAACTATGGGATCCTCTGGGAATGGTTGATACCGGGTTCTTTATTCACAACGAAGATCCTCAATACCAGGATAAGAAATCTAGGGTATCACAATTATATGTGAATATGCCTAAAATAGTTATGACATTTATGGGGGAGGATATATTAGATAAGTTTCCTCCTATCTATGAAGCTCAGGTATGTATGTACGAAGGTCCTAGATCATTATGTTTGATGGATAGCGGGATCTATACAACTGTGAATGACTATATGAAATTTATGAAGATGTTTCTGAATCAAGGATTTTCGGAAAGGGGCGCTGTTATCTTGAGCGAGAATATGATTAAGATTATTAGTACATATCATACTTGTTATGATGTAAGTAATTTGGGTACAGTGTCGTCCTATTCAAGTAATTTAAGTGTAGGAATAGGAAATATAAATTCAGAGATAAGACGAAAGAGGTTATTAAGTTCGATAAGATGGGGATTGGGAGTTGGGACTATGGAAGGCTGTAAAAACCATGATGATCCTAACTCTGAAGAACGTTCTATTACCTGGGCTGGAGTATTAGGAACTCGATTTTTGATAGATTTTTGTGCAGGAATAGCATATAATGTAGGAACTAATGTTATTGGGCCACCTGCCGGTACCCTTGACTCGGATTTGGTAGAACTAATGTACAAGCCCATGGGAAAGTCTGACTACGATCTGATACTTTCGGACTTATTGTTATAAAAGTATCTTAAGGTATTTACCTTCAAAGGTGAATATTGTGAAATATAACATAATAATTCAGTATATTATGTTATTAAAATTTTATCAGAAATTAAGTTTGTCGGATATTTTTCTCTGTATTTAGTTTTTAATCAGACACGTCCATCACTGCATTTCCATCGACAGCCAAATTATCTGTATAAGGCTCTATTATTACTTCCCATAGAATCCAAAGAATCAACGCTGCTCCTACCATCATTACGGATACCATAATATCCAAAGGCAATCTAATTTTGTATCCTTTGGCTGTTAATTCATTCCGTCTCAATATATAATCTATAATCATAGTTATTACCAAAACAAAAGACAAAGAGAATGCGATAATAGAATAGGGTTTTCCAAATTTAGTAAAATGATACAAGGCTATACCCGCAATAAAGAAAATAGTAACAGTTCTCATCCAATCCAATAACAAATCTTCAAACCTTTCGGTCTCGTCGTTTTTATTAGATTTCATAGTTAGACTTATTTATTTATTTATTGTAAGATTATTTACAATTAGGTTCAAAAATCCGGAAATTTACAGAAGAACGTCTGACATGACCAGGTCTATAAATATAGGTTATAGATTAGGGATATAGTAATTTTGCAATTTTGTATGTATCTAAAAACCACCCATATATGTAAATATATTCATTTTTGTTAACAGACATCTGATACAGGCAACCGATCAATATCCACAGTTTGTTCGGTAACCAAGAGAACCTTCTCTATAGTCGGAACAAGTTCCATCTTGCTAAGATCCAATTTTTCTAGTTCTTTACTATCTGACAAGTTTCGGTCTTCTTCCATCCACCTGTTTTTACCGCCCGTTGTTGGATCGGCAAAATATATAGCTTTAGCAAGTTTCTTGGAACGAATCCTACCTTTTTCCTGGTCCTCTATCCAAAGATGATATTTACAGTCTACGTGATCAAAACCAGAAGCTGTCACTCGGAACATCGCAAACATCCGACGAATCCAAGGAAAGCAGAAGAACTCAAGTTCAGAGTTTACGACTTCCCCGATCTCATACAAATCTAATTTGTGACGGGTCGAGTTGGGTGCAACGACTGGATACTGGTCCTGATCCTCTGGAAGTGGAAAGCTCACCCTTTCTACAAACTTCCCGGATTTGTTGAACAAGTCAACGTTGATAGCAAAAATAATATGAAGTTTTGACATATTAGATTAGATTACTTATCTAATATGTCAAATATAAAATCAGTTTTCAGACGCGGCCGAATAATTTTATTTAGTATTCTACCGAAATACACTTACCCAACATTACCACACTGTTACCTTCCATGATAGCGACACGTCCAAGTCCCTCGCAATTCTTGAAACTATCTACCACAAATGGTTGCTGGGGTTCGAATATCACTTGAGCCATCTCACCTGCCTTAATAAAGACCGGGTCTTCTAGTTTCTTACCACCGGTTGCCTTACCTATCTTCCAATCAATTTTAGACATCTTAACAGCACTCCGTGCAGTTCGGACAAAAGCAATAGGACAATAACCAACTTTCAGTTCTCCGGGATGAGTTAGTATCTTAACTTGCATAGTAAATCTCTTGGCTGGTTTCAGAGTAGTATCAGATTTCAAAATCATTATATCTCCCACTCTTGGCATATTATTCTTCGGGAGACCTTTGATGTTCATTCCAACATTCTTTCCGGGACCGGCCTCTTCCAACGTCTTGTGATGCATCTCTACGGTAAATACTTTCCCTTCGCACTTGTTAGATTCGGTGTGAGTAGGAAGGAAAACAACTTCTTGTCCTGGCTTGGCAAGCCCCTGTTCTACGCGTCCCGTCAATACATCTCCAGTTCCTTTGATCTTATAGACACCGCTAATGGGAACCCTCAGGTTCTTATCCGGATCTCTTTCAGGGATCTCTACAAACTTCTCCAGGGCATCTACCAGAGTATCTACATGGACTTTATTTCCCGACAGATTCGTCACATCACAGCCCTTCCACCAATCCATATTTTCAGATTTTGTGGTTAGGTTATCACGGTATATATTGATTAATATAAAACAAAATTAATTATTAACGGCTGGATAATACATTTAATTTTCATGGTTCCTTAAGCTATTACACAGAATGATGCAAGGAGATTATTTGCATTTTAAATAATATCCCCAAACTAAAAATTATGAACCATATTCACTGTAGTCCTAATATTCCGTGTCCACGGGATTTACAGTTTTTATACTCTACTAATTATATCCGAAGGGCCGGGATAATTCCATTTATGATACACAATAACACTACTTATCTATTAATGGGCTTAAGTAAAGATAAACACCCTGTCTGGGCTGATTTAGGTGGTAGAGCAGAGAAAGATGAAACTACCCTAGAAACAGCTCTAAGAGAATTTGGAGAAGAATCCCGATATGTCTTGTCCGTTGACCTAAACCGATTGCAAAAAGTCATAATTACATCCAAAACGAATAACGGTATAATTCCAGATCAGGTAATTCTATTAGTTCAAATTGACCCTACTCATCACAGCTTAAATATTAATGACTATTTTCAACAAACAATTCCTAAAACCAAATACGAAGATGAGATGAGGTTGCTTCAATGGATTCCCTATAATGATTTTTTAGCCATGACTGGTTTAAGCGATAGTATGAAACACACACAAAAGGTTCTACGTAAGTTATAATATGTTATTTAAATAACATATTATATTCAATTTAATTACTTAATATATCTTACCCGCGGTTGGTAGCCACACTTACCACAGATCTTGTTAGTTATGTCCGGTCTGCTTATGTACTCTTGTCTCCACTTACATACCCTACAGTAGAGGGACCAGTTCCGCCCTGGAAGATCCATCGATCCAGCTAAGCGAGTATCACCTCCGATCTTACCACAAACCCCTCTCCATACCTTGTTATGACCATGTCCCGGGGTGAGAGCATGCGCGATCTCGTGGAGCAATGCCTTCTTTACTTTTGCGTAGTTGCAATTGGCTCCTTGCATAAACACGCTAGATAAAGTGATCGTTCTAATGTTGGGATCACATAACCCAATCTTGTCTATCATAGCCTCCGTTCGAAGTTGCCAGCCTTCGAGCCCAAATTCATTCACCTTGTATTTCCAGATCTTCTTGGCATATGCCCAATTATTATTAAACCGATGTGCTTCGCGTTGTTTCATAAATATTTCAAGGTATAATACTTATAAATCAGCTTTTCTAGAAATTAATGGATCAGTTTTCGACTGGCCCACAATAGGTGTTTCCGGAAAAGATTACTTAGCAATTTCCGTAATTCTCCATCAAATCAGACATGGAATTAAATCCAACTAATAAATGCAATACGATCCAAAGTTTTATCTGTGTGCACGATTATATGAAAATATAAATCCCGATAATATTCCTACCTATGATTGTGATAATTTGATGAAAAACTACACCATTATTCAACAATTTACGGGTGGTAGTGGAGCCATGATCTACAAGGTGGCGACTCCTGGAGGGACTAAGGTTCTTAAGGTAATACCAGGAACTAAAGACAGTTTAATTGAAGTAGTAGTCGGATGTCAATTGGGACAATTGGTTAATGCCGATATTACTGATGCTTATTTAGTTCCCGAGAAATGGGTTAAGTGTAACTCCTTCTCGGATAAACTGGGAAAGATTGATATGATGTTTAAACATCTGTCGAAAGGTAGTTACTATTATATGATATTGCCATTAGCTAATTATACATTGGTTACGGTGGGTAATCAGGTTTCTGAATATGATATTGTGTGTATGGTGTTTGAACTGTTATATGGTTTGGCGGCAGCTCGTTTTTTCTTCGAAGGATTTGCACATAGTGATGTAAAGCCAGCTAATATTTTCATTAACAAAACCAATACCTCAAGAATATACAGTATTAAAGGTAAGGAATTTGTATTAAACAGTAAATTTAATGGTATGTTAGCAGATTTTGGTCAAAGCTATGCAGAAATCGTCAATAATAATTTAGATTTGGAATATGATCTTCCCAATGATGGAAAGGGCGATCTAAGAAGGTTAATCGAATCATTTGTTGAGATGTATCCTAAATCCAACATAATCGGAGAGTTGAAGGATCTAACGAGAGTGTTGATAGTTAATGACAAGGGTTACCAGGATTATACAACTATTATTGATATGTTAGCTACCCATCCTTTGTTTACCCAGTTAAAACAAACAAAACCAATCGGAAACACCAAACAATTTGTGTCATGGGAAGATGCAACTGAGTAATTATATGGTTAAGATATGACATATAATTAGATCAATCTAATGATTTAGTAATATTCTGAATTCGCTTGAGCGATGAAAAAGCTGAGTCTCGAATAATATTTGTAAAACCATCTCTATCTAGTTTTTCCAATCCCTTTTCCGTCGCCCCTCCTTTCGACGCGACTTGTTCAATAATACTATCACTGTTAAATTCATCTAACAGTCCCAATGTCCCATTAAACGTATCTCTTAGAAGTATTTCGCTTTCTTCTTTGTTGAATCCTAAGTCAGAACCTACCTCAACATAGGTTTTGAAAAACTTGGCTACATATGCGGGTGTACATCCAAATGCTACGGTTGCACTATCAATTAGATCTTCCTTTTCTACCCAGATTGATGATGGACCATCTGTTATTAAATCCAAAATTTTACGATCTTCGTCATACCACATCATATTATTGGAATACCATACAATGGATCCATCCCCATTAGATATCGGAATATTAGGCATACATCGAATCACTTTATAATCCCCGTCTAACCATTCCTCCATTTTATCTATAGGAACTCCCGCCGCGACGGAAACAATGAGTTTTTGGCTGTATTTCCAATTTACGGAATATTTATTTATTTCTTTACACACTGATTTGATATTATTAGGTTTAACCGCAACAAATATTATATCTGACACTCCAATGGTATCTACAGTATCTCCGGCCCATATTCCTAAATCTTCTTGTAATTTATCAACAATTACAGGATTTTTGTCAGAAATCGTCAAAAAATTGCCCCATTTATTTCTACATATCAATCTAGATAGATGAGTACCTAAACTTCCAGCCCCAATAATTCCTATGTTTCTCATTACGGTCTATTTATATAAATAGGATGAGGTATTATAACGTTTTCATTTTTAAGTACAACTGATTTCTAAATCCAATAATAATGGAGTGTTAAATAATAACTATTATGGACGAAGAGAACATTATTAAACTATTGAAATCAGAGAATCAACTTCTTCGACAAGCTATTATAGGATTAGTTAAAGAAACGGGCGTTTTGTTTTGTTTCTCTTGTTTCAATTCTGGAAAAAAAGAAGATTACTATGCTACAACTTGTAAGAGATGTGGGGAATGGACCTGTGATAATTGTAGCGGAATTCACAGAGAGGTGAACAAATATAATACGGAAGTGGAGGTGAATAGGATTGAGTATTGCTGTCCGTGCTATGAACAGATCAAGGATAAGGATAAAATAATACAGATGAAACTTTTAGAAAATATAGAACCAATTAATTATGATCGCTTTAACACAGTTTTCAAAATCTATGATGTTATTGACAATATTACTGATATGATCAATGATTTCTTTGGGGGCGGAGAGTATTATCAATATGAAATTAATTATCTTAACTTGTTGAAAAGTCCGGAGGGTCATTGTCAGATTGGCTTTTATTTCGACCTGATGGAGGAGTTTCTAGATAGAGATGATGACATACCTTTGGATGAACTTAAAGAGGACCTTGCATCATATTTGTATAATGCAATTGATGGGTTTCATTTCGATGCTGACTCAGCATATATTAATCCTGGTGAAACAGAAGAGACAATTACGCTATATTTAGAATTCTAGGTTTAACATTTGTTTGATCGATCAAACAGATTTAGATATCTTGTCTGATAATGCCAATCCGCCTCGATATAAATAGTCTACGAAAGGTAACTGAATAGGATCACACAATCTATCTTGAATGTGTAGTTTAGACAAAAATACTACTTTTGGGTTTTGGGAATATCCGAATTCATCTGTATAGAAACAATAATTTTTCTTTTATTAGAAAATACAAAATATGGGAAATGCTCTTGGTGTTTCAGGAATGGTTGGTTTCGCAACCATATTACTTGTTGTAATGGCCATTTTAATTGTTATAGCAGATGATAGATTAAAACAGATAACTGGATATAGTACAAACAACGATCTCAAAACCGCTCACGATAAATTAGTGTGGGCGCAAGTATTTGGGTGGATAGCAGCTGGTTTAGGGCTGTTATTGGTTCTTGGTTATGTAGTACTACATTTCTTGGAAACTAGTGAATGGTTACATTTGATTTTGTGGATTTTATTGTTCGCAGCTCTAATTACAACCGGAGTATTACTTGCAATAGCACTATATGATATTGATCAGGCTAAGGTTAATGATGATAAAGACACTAACGGATACATCTGGGGAGCTCTAATTACGGGTGGGGTAGCATTATTAGTTCTTCTAATTTCTGGAGGATGGAGAGTAGTACATATAAACTCCACGCCATATACACAGTATTATATGCAAGCTGAACCCGCAGTACCAGTGGAGAGTGAACCTGCGGAAGTCCCTCCTCAACCTTCGTTACAAGTAACAAGTGGAGCGGTTACAGCTCCAAATTAAATTATATTTGGATATAATTGAATTCGTTTAAACATTATTATGATAATATAAAATGGAAGCGACCATTGAGAAGTTTAAGATATGGCAACGAAGCTCGTGGCCTTACTGGCTGTATGCTAAAGCTGTATTTGCACTTCAGCCATATCGTGATGACACTTTTGAAGCAACACAAATTATCGAGAATCTATGGGTTGGCGATATCCGTAGCCCTTGTAACAAACAATCATTAATTGAAAATAATATTGATATGATTGTTTCAGCCGTTTATGGTGCTACTGCTCACCACCCCTTTAATTTTAACTATGAAAAAGCCAATCTTCGGGATGTTTCTAATGAGAACATTATCGACGAGTTTGATAGACTGTTACCTAAAATTCGAGAAGAAGTACAGAGTGGAAAGGGTGTTTTGGTCCATTGCATGCAAGGGGCTTCTAGATCAGCTACAATTGTAGCTGCATATTTGATATCATATCACAATATGAGTGCCAGCGAAGCGTTGAGTTTTATGAAAAAGAAACGATCATGTGTAAATCCGAACGAGGGATATCGAAATCAATTGGTACAGTATGAAGAAAGGATTAGAGAAACACGAGAAAAAATGGCGACTAACAAGAAAACGAATTAAGAAATTGATATAAATAGTCTAATATTTATTTATATCAAATTAATCCTAGTTATTATGTGTGGAATTTTCATGTACCTTGGTTCCAAACCCATTCGGGGAAAACAAAAACGTCGTCTTTGTTCTATGTCAAACAAATTAAGACATCGAGGCCCTGATCAAAACCAAGTTAGTTACTATGAAGACACGATTATGATGGAATTCCATAGACTAGCCATTGTCGATCCAACTCCAACGGGTATCCAACCCTTCGAATCAAGAGATGGACGATTTGTGTGTATGACTAATGGGGAGATTTACAACTTTCGAAAGCTTAAGCAACACTTGGATAAATATGAACAAATTGAATGGAAAACACATAGTGATTGCGAGATAATTGTTCATATGTTTGACCATCTAGTTAATACCTACCGTGGAAATAAATCTCTCGTAGATATATGTGAAGAATCACTACATTTGCTATGTCGGGACTTTCTTGACGGTGAATATGCTATGGTCATCTATGACCACCAAACACAACTGGCCTATTATGCTACGGATGAACTAAGTATGAGACCAATCTTTATTGGAAAGTCTGTCAGTACCAAATTACCTGGTTACTTTATATCTTCAGAACAGAAATCTATAATAAAGTCTTGTGATGTTATCACAAGAGTAAAGGCAGGATCTTATGGTTGGGTAAGTTCAGAAGGACGAAATGAAAAATTTCATTTCCAAGCAGAACTGGTTAAGAGCATCCAAATAGACTTTGATAAAGCCGTACTGAAACTACGAGAACTTCTGATTGAGAATGTAGTTAAAAAGCTAAGTCCGGATAGAGATTTTGTCTTCTTACTTAGTGGAGGTATTGATTCTAGTTTAGTTTGTAGTATTGCCGCTAAGGAACTATATCCCACACGTATTCGTACTTTCACGGTCGGCTTTTCAACCGATGCTACTGATGTGATTGCGGCTCAAAAGGTAGCTAATCATATCGATTCCATTCATACTACGTTTATTTCGACATACGAGGAGGGTATTGATATGATTCCTTTTGCAGTCTACCATAACGAATCTTGGGATCAAACAACTACTCGTGCATCGATTCCGATGTTGTTATGCGTCAAGAAGATTCGCGAAAAACATCCTGATGTTGCAGTTATCTTTAGTGGAGAAGTCGCTGATGAGATGCTTCGTGGGTATTTATATAACCGGAAAACACCATCTTTAGAAGCGGGTAAAGCCGATCAAATTATGAGACTGAAGAACCTTCACACTTCTGATGGCGTCCGAGCCGATCGAGTATGCGCCGCTTACTCCTTTGAATGTCGTTTCCCGTTTTTTGGGAAAGATTTACTGAAGTTCAGTTTAAGCATCGATCCCAGATATCTCAACCCACCCGATAATAATGGTATTGAGAAGTATATCTTAAGAAAGGCCTTTGATAAGAGCGTTGGGGATGGATATGAATATCTTCCCGAAGATATCTTATGGAGAACTAAAAATGCCTTCAGTGATGCTACCTCGGTAAAGAGTGGTTGGAAAGAGCAGTTAAAAGCCCATTGTGATAGGAAGATCTCGGACTCTAGATTTGCTAAGCGGACGGAATTGTATCCTTATTGTACTCCCCAAACGAAAGAAGACATGTATTATCGGGAGCTATTTGATGAATATGGATATGATCCCACTACTATCCCATACAAATGGATGAGTAGTTGGTGTGATCCTAATGCAACAGATTCTAGTGCTAGCACTATCGACGTGTTTGAGGAGGATGAAATCTAATTCATCTATTAAATTAACATATAACTGATAACAAGTTATATATTAAGATTATTTATTTTTATTTTTTATTCATATATATTACCTATTTTTTATATACACTAATAACGGTTTCTCTAAAAATTTCTGGCTGGATCCTTCTTATTGGTAAATCAGATAAATCTACTTTTTTATTTTTTTCATAAAAATTTATTTCCGTAAATGGACTTTTATCACCATTACAAAAATCGAATTTCATTTTTACAAAATGATAATCCTCTTCTCGAATATCAGTATTTTTATCCAAAATTGTATCCTTAATTGCATCTAAATCATCACTTTCTACCCTTAAAATTTCTTTATAAAATTTCCTGTTATGAATTCTATTAAGAATTGTTTGGCTATTTGTTAGTTGTTTATGTAAATAAACATTTTCAATTATATTATCAGTTAATTTGCTAAATTCTTCCGGAATACTTATACATGAACTAAAATCATATATTGTATTAAGATCTAAAAGAATATCACCTATCATTAATTCTACGGCCTTAACTGCTTTATGATTATAGATTTCTCTATGAAAATTATAACGTGTGGAATACATGTTATAGATGTCATTAACTACGGATTTGTGATAGAATATTTCATTGTTTATTATCTTAGTTTTATTAAGTAATCGTGTATGGTCAAATGAATATCTAAATCCTATATGATATGGATCTCGAATTAGATAATCGAATTTATCTACATCAATAGAGTTTATTTTATTAGCTATAATTCCAAATTCCCATTTATTTTTATATTGGTCAGGTGGTTCAATGCAATTCTTTATAAAATCTATATCGTAGCCATTAAAATCCTTTGGACTAATATTTTTTATTATAAATTCAAGTAACATACATGAACGGTTTTCATGTTCGGCATAAACATTATGTGGACAAAGTTTATGCAAAACATGATGATCAAATACATGTGAAAAAGGTCCATGGCCTATATCGTGATATAAACCTGCAATTTTAATATTTCTAAGTGTTCTTAAATTACTAGTGGTAAATCTTATACCCGAATTGTTGAATAAACATTTTGTAAATTTTTCACCTAAATATGAAACACCTAATGAATGTTCAAATCGTGAATGTGTTGCTGATGGGAAAACCTCATGTAGAGAGCCTAATTGTTTAATATTTTTAAGTCGTTTAAAATACTTATTATCTATGAATGGAAGTTCATTAGAACTAAATTGTAAATTATCACTGTATATAGGATCTTTAATATATTTAGACATTGGGTTTGTTTTTAAAAAATATTATCAACATAATTCAAATTTATTTTGATAATATTTAAGGATATGATGGTGCAAGGTCCTAGAAGTCTTTGGGCATTTGATTTTCTTCAGGGAATCCTGAGTCACGTAAAACTTGTTCTTGTGTTCTTACTACTATTTATTCCTTGAAGCTCAATGGATGATCTCTGATCTGTTCCTTCAGAGATGAAGGATAAATGTTTGATACCAATTCGGCCTCTACAGTGGCATAGATCTTGAAAGAGCCATTCTTTATCCAACCTAACTTTTGTATCTTGATAAGATAATTTAGATCGTTTTTTTCTGTCTTAATATTAACCCATTTCGGATCTGTCCGGGATCTAAGATCCCTTAAAATATCTCGACCCATACTTATTACAATCTTTTCTGCTTCTTCTTTGGTCTGAGTAACTCCAAGAACGCCGATTTCTTTTTTCTCGGTAACATGAATAATATAGGATGTGTCATTGCGAATGGTATCGACTCCATTGACAAGTTTGATGATTTCTGACATTTTCTTTTGAATTAGGTTTTGTCTATTTAAATCATTTAATAATTTGGATATCCAAATTATTAAAGTATTATTTACTCTCTATACACCCCATCAATCCCTGAGAACAGTTTCTCCGCATAATCATTTAAAGATCTAACTTCTCCAGATAGTTCTTTGATACGATCAACACGGGAGTTAACAGATTCGGAGAGTTTCAGATGATCCACTACCAAATCGTGTCTCTTTCTCAAGTTATGATAGACCGAACGAAGCTTGGCTCTCTCATCATCATTGCTAGGTGGACTACGTTTATATTGTTCGTGAATCGTTTCTAGCTCACGAATAGTGCGTGCAAGGGTTCCTGATATAATCTTATGATTAATTTCGTATCTTCTGATCTCATTGTTCAGATCCTTGGTAGCATCAACTAAACTTTCGGTTTCTTTCTTGGCTTGTCCAAAAGAAATATTTCTCATTCGGTTATGACTATCCTTAATACTGCAAGAAACTTGATCGGGATTGGCTTTAATGTCACTTAAAGTTACAATAGGATATGCAATTGGTTGATTGCTTATCATTCCGTGTTCTTTGTGTCCAGATGACATTTCAGGCATACTAACACTAGTGAATACAGTTTCAGACGGAGTTAAACTGTTATCTGATCTCTTGAGAGTACATATTTCATTATCACATTCAAAGGCAACACCACATACATCGCTAGATGCACATTCGTATGTTCCCATCTTAATACTGTAAGGAACCACACTGGCATTTGACATAGTAGTCATGGTCATGTCCTTAGGATCAACCGCCACATATCCTTCACAATCCAGATCTATAAAGACACTACGACCAGTAGGATCAACTGCCTTGATATATTGACACATAAGATTTCCATTCTCATCCTTGGTTAGAATCTTATCAACTGGTAAATAACCAGTTTCCGTTAATGTTTGTTCAACACCTTTGTCCTTAATCATACCTTGATAGTTATGAAAGCTAGCCGTAGAAGGAGAGTCAGGTGCAACTGTAGTAGGCTCATTACTTAATGGTTTCAGAACATCGTCGGGTAGGCTGGCACGTGGTGTGATAGGAAGTGTAGGTAATGTGATTGGGGTGGTCTCTGGTGTTGATGGAAGTCTCTCTGAAGAGGCGGGAGCTGTAGAAAATGAGGGGGAAGGAGGCATACTCTTTAAATTAGCCAGTGAACTTCCGATACGTTCAGTCAAAACAGGAGAAGGTGGAGCAATTACAACCTGTGTTCTAGATACTGAAATAGATGGGGATGGAGGTAGTGATCTCAAATTTGCTAAAGAACTCTGAATTTTGTCTTCAGCACCCAGAGTACTTAAAGCGGGAGATAGACCAGAGGAGGCTGTTGTTAACTCGGGTGTCATACTGAGAGGTGGGGATGATACCCCCAATTCGGGAGATGGTGGCATTGCCTGTAGATTACTTAATGTTTGACTGATTTTGCTTTGAGCCTGAGCTAACTCAGGGCTAGGTGGCATTGAACTGCTCACATTAATTAGAGGAAGTACCTGTGGTGACACTAATGAAGAGGAAACTGGTGAAGGAGATGGCGCCGGGGAAAGAGTTGGAACTGTCATATTTTCCAACGATCTAAGACTCTGGGAAAATGATGGTGTAACTGTAGGACTTGGAGTAGAGCTTAATGATGTTCCTACAGAAGGATTTAGAAGACCAGTAGTAGAAGTACCTGTATTTATTTTTTGGGTTAACGGGACTAAAACAGATGATCTAGGTGTTGACATTTATGTGATGGAAGAATTTAGTTAATGAAAATCAATCCTGAAGTTCTAAACTATCTTTGCATTTTGACATATAAGTTTTTTCATTAGAACATATAAAAGATAGTCTGAAATTTATTATATATGGTTTAGAATTTTACCCGGGGTACTGATTAAAGTCTGTCGAAGATTTATATATTTATTCTGTTACATCAGAATAAATATAACTATTAGATATCACTAATTAACCACAATCCCATTGATTTGTATTTGTAACTTTTTTCATTTATTATTTCTAAAGGTGGAGGAAAAGAAAATGGAGCCAATTCTAGGTTTAAATGTCTCCATTGTCCAGTTTTAATGTCTTTATTAGGTATATTATCAGTAAATGTAGTAGTTAATAAATATTTTGATTTAGATCTACATATATTTTTTAAAGCCTTGACAATCAAATTATTGGGGAAATGAAATAAACAATCTCGACAGAACACCAAATCGACTTGAGGCAAAGGATCCTTAATTAAATCTAAAACGCTAAAGCCATATTCGGGATATTTATGTTGATTAGATTTTATTAGATTGTCAACTATATCAGCTCCGTGATATTCAATGTCAGATAAATCACAATATTGCATCCAATTAAAATCCCCACAAGGAATATCTAGTAATGATGTAATTTTTAACCTTTTCAACAGATCGTTTAATTCAGGGATTAAATATTTGGTGGCTGAAATGGTAGAACCTGATCCAGATCGACTCTCCGAATTACCCCATTTATTTGTATCATAGATGGATGTGAATATTTCTTTTGGTTCCTTATTATCCATTTATTACAATAGATTATTTTTTGATTTGGTTACCATCATTCCCAGAAAACTATTTCTATTTCTATAATTGATAGTATCTTCTAATATAGTATCAAAATCTATATCTGTTTTATTTTCTAGTAAATATTCCAATAGAATAATTAATCCTCCTGATTTATTTTTATCTAAAACTTTATAAGATGATGTTTTAGATGATTTTGTAGCCCCTAAAAAATAAATACTATTTTTCCCTTCGTAATAATCTATAAATTTTCCACTATAACAACTATCCGAACATATAATAATTTTACAGTCCTTTTTAATGTCAGACAACATTTTGTCTACATGATAACTTAGAAAAAGAGTTTCGTCTATATTTATCCAGCTACTCAATAAACCTATTTCTTTTGGTAAATGTGTCGATTTGACTAAACTGTCACCGTGTCCAGAAAAATAAATAAAAATTAAATCTCCGTTCTGGATTGTCTTAATAAAATTTTCTAATATATCTTGTATATTAACATCTATATATTTTTTAATATTCTCTTTTTTAAATTGTAATTTGTTTAATAACAATTTTTCAGTACGAATTATATCTTCTTTCGAGTATTTCAGATAGTGCACATTTTTATTGTGAATGTATGTGTTGGCTATTAACAATGCTTTCTTTTCATTGGATGTTGTAAACATTTTATATTGTGGCATAAATATTTATAAGTTAAATTATTGGTTAGTATATACAAATAATCCAGTATTGGATGGGAATATAGCATCTGACATGTCTTCATCTATAGGAACAGAACTAGCATTCATAATAATCTGATTGAATTCTGCACCTTCTTGATCATTGAAAATATCATTAACTCCTTGCAATGTAAATCCAACTATACAATCTGTATTCTTTAATCTATATCTTCTACACAAGATTAATTCTATAAAATCATTATCAAAAACATTAAAAGAAAAGGTTCCTTCTCCTCCAGTTTGATATTTGTCAAACATTGCAATTTTCTCTTTTATTAATTTAACACCATCTTTAACTGATATTTTCTCTCTTTGTATCGACAAACAAGTTTGGTACAAAAAGATTACCAATGCCTTAAGAGCCGATGTATTTGTAATTTTTTGTGGTTTACATTTGTTGTGGTATTGACGACATCTATCGCATTTCTTATTCTTAGAGTTTAATTTAATTTTAGGTCTAATATGAAGTGCTAGATTGAATTGTGGAGAATTAATAAACTCACTAATATGATTTGTATAATTATCATCTTCAGCTCTAATAAAATTAGCATTATCGAATGTTGTCGGAATGTTAAATTCAGGAGTAAATTGTATATATCCACTTGATTCTGCTTCTACATATTTGGGAAGGAAAGTTGCCGGTACAATTTTAATGAACCCTTGAATAACTTCCCGATACCTAAAATTAGGAGTAATGCTAACTAAATTGCCATTTATATTAACATTGAGATTAAAAGCTCCTGCTACAATCACAGAAGATAGTTGAGAAATAATACTATCGGCCCAAAATCGAGCATATATGGCCCGAGTATTTTGAGGTTGATTCCCGGTTAATTCATAAAAACCTGCAATAGCATTATTCAATTCAGCAACTCCTCGGATGGTTAATCCCAAGGACCCTACTTGTTCTACCGGTAATTGATATGTAAGTTGTATGTTAAGATTGTCTGGCGGTCCTCCTAAGACATTTCCACCTACTCTGACTACTACTGGATCCGACATTTAGTATTGGTAATATAAATTTATTTTAGAAATAATTTTTAATTTTTAATATAAAATGACCAGATCGCGAGTTAGAGATAGGTACCATAGAAAATCTAGCAGTTACGAATATGATAGAAAAGACCATAGGAACGGACGACACAAAAAGAAATGTCATTACGACAGAGACAGTCATAATTCCGACGAAGACGCTAAATTTGATAAAGTTAACGCAAAGAAAGTTAAATCACAAAAAGTTAAAACTCGCAAATTAGAAGCAAGAAAAATTTGCGCCACTGATGTTTGTGTAGATGGAGTAAATATTAAGGATTTGTTGGAACGACCAGCTCAATCGAACGATTATTCTTTTGATGCTTTAGCTCCCGATGGAGTATTTGGAGATAGAACTCCAGTAAAACCTCCTACAGTTAATGAAGAAGTTTTTAATGCTATGCTTCTTTCTCTGAGAGACAACGTTATTCCTGAACTCTGTGTTAGGTTCAGAAAAGGGAGAAAAAGGCTTGGTCTTCCCAAGGTTCCTCTTGATCCAGATATCGTTGGAACTATTTCTTTACCTATTATTTTCAAGGCTTTCCCCAATCCTAAAACTTCCGAACAAGAGAAATTAATTCAATATAACACTAGTTTGGGATGGAATATAGAAATTGCTAATTCATCTTTTCCAATAGGTAGCACCATTCCAGATCAAGCAACCTCCAAATTTGTAGGAAGTGTTTTGGGAAATATTCTAACAATTAAACCCGGTGATGTTAGTTTTGGCTTTGTTCAACAAGGAACTTTATTGTCGGGAGCCGGAATTCCTCCGGATGTATATATTGTAGATCAATTAAGTAATGATCCTCTGGATGGACCATTCTTCAAGAGTGGAACTTATTTGTTAGGAAAAATGACCGAAGACATATGCAACCCCGAGGATGTTAACTTAAATCTTTCAGATGTCAACATTACCGGAACTCTTGCCCAAGGTCCCCGAATAGCATCCATATATATTCATTATGGATATATTGAGAAAAAGACAGGAAATGTTAAAGTTGTTGCTTATGATTTGGGAAACAGACAATTTAAGCCAACGATAGATTTTAATCCGCAAGATGATCCATTTAATGTTCAAAGTTGGGGCGAAAAATATGCAGGTTACAGATCAATTACTAGTAATATAGCAGCTATGGTTTGGGAAAATATGCCCGATGCAGAAGATACAGGATGCTTGCAATTGGTAATTCTCAGAGAAACTGGAATAATAGCATTCTTCCCAGCTTCAACTGACTGTTGCGATGATAAGAGCAGAGCTATCAGTACAGTAGTTGTAAATCCTAACTGTGTAACTAACTGTACAGCTAATGGTAATACTTCTGCTGCCACAACAACTGTAACTGTCGACCAAGGATTATAAATTTGCACGAAATTAGGAGCCCCCTTGAATCAAAAAGACAATATCGATGATTTCCTTGACTGCCCGTAAGCTATCCCTTAACTTATTGATAAAATATATTAATTTCATGATCATGAAATTAATATAATTTTTGATTATAATCAAAAATTATATCACACTAAAGGGACATATACTTCATCACTAGTTAAATTTATTGTAGAATTATAAAAATTTATATAATCGCATTGCTTAGTATCTATCGCTAATATTTTTTGTAATATATACGGAGTTACATTACCAGCTTGCTGCAAATGCATAATATCATACGTTTCAACAGCTTTAGACAACAATGATTTCATAACATCCAGATTATTATCGGATCGACTTATATAGATCATAATCTGTCCATATTTCAATATGCAATTTTTCTCAGTTATCAAATTATTAAATCCGTTAAGAGTAAATATTCCTATAATTTTATTATTTTTCTTAACCATGTAAGTACTAAATAATTTTGTCCATTTAGACCAATAATTTATATCCGGAATCATGTAAAACTTCTTGTTTTTAATCAAATCTAGGTACTCATTTAAAGACTCGCTTAAATTGCTTTTATCTATTTTGATGATTCCGCAATCCACTGGAACTTTAACTTTATAATATCCTCTATAACTATTATAGTACCCAATTCCATATTGATCACATTTTGATAAATTCAATGGAAAATACCAATTTCTAACTGGTATGGCATTAGTACATCTCTTAACTGTATTCAGAAAATATGCCGATAGTATTCCTTCTTTATACGCTATTTCCAAACTTTTTTGAATCATCACCATACCCAAACCCCTTTTTCTATAATTACGGTGATTGTTCAAAAAAGTTGTACAACCAAAAATAAAATTTTTACCATCAGGATTATTGGGCAATATATGTTTATATTTGTTAGATTTCTCAATAATGTCCTGTGTTTCTATCTCTGTATTTATCCTGACAGGAATATGAAGAGATATAACACTTCCCATGATCCTTTTTCTTTTTCTTTTTTCACATAACATCACCAATTCTCCGTTTAAATTTATATATTTTAAAATATCCTCAGGTTCTACCAATGTGATATTCCCTGTTTTGAGTTTATTGTTCTTCTTATAGAAATCAGATAATTTATTTATTGTGGTTTTAAAGTTGATAGTTTTTTCATATAAACATTTAATTTCGACGTTTTCCCATAATTTATTATTGGTAAAAAAATCAGGAGGTTCTTGTGATATTATTAAACCGTCATTCGTTATACCAGTTCTATTAATTAACATTTTATCCCAATAAAAACTATGATTCATTTTATAATTTATAAAAAAAAAAATTAAACAACAATAAATGACTGACTGCACTGACTGTAACTCAACAGAAGGAGAAGCAGCTTACAGAGAATTCATAGCTAACAAACCGACTAAAACTCAACGAAAAATCAAAGAATTAGTAGATCAAGGGACAGAATTTACATCCACCTCTCTATTTTCAACAACACAGAAAGCTCGTTCTGTCTCAAATTTTCCTTCATTACAATTAGATACTGTCAATGTTGCTCAATTGTATAACAATAATAGTGAGAATGTCACTCTCGATGTTCCCGGACCCGATAACTCTGTTTACAAATTGTTATTACACAAAGTAGAATTATATACGAATACTTTTAAAGTGAGAGAAAATGGAGTATTAATAGATGTTCCATTACCTCATAACTACTTTGGTGTAGTTGAAGGAATCGACACATCTTATGTTATATTGACACTTTTTCCTGATAATTTAAGGGCTACTATACGAGTTGAAAATGAACCTTATGAAATATATAAAAATAAGAGTGCTAGAAGTTTAGATGAGTACGTTATGAAAAAGACCATTGTTTCAGGTGTTAAGAAATGTGAAACGCACGCACCTTTAAAAACAATGGGTAGAATTGAACAATCCCGAACCCCTACTACAAATGTTATTAGATTTCACATTGATGCTTTTGAAAGTACATTTTCTGATATTAATTCTATTTTTGTTGCTGTAGCGAATATCTATATTAATGATCCAGATGTAGAAGTTCCGATCTTATTAAGTGGAATTTCGCTATGGACTGAGTTAACTATACCATGGGCATACAATGAAGGCGATGGTGCAAGTGTTGCAAATCTAGATGCTTTTGCAATTTATAGGGAAATTAATCAAGTTGCAGATACAGATGCTTATCATTTTATTCCAGTGAATAATGCTGAGGCTGGAACAGGTATTGCCAATCAAACGACAGGAGAATTTTTATGTCCTTTCGATAATGTACCCCAAGCTTTTGGTTTGAGTATAATTAACGACGGTCCAACCGACCCCAGCAGCAATGTTTTTAGTCTAAATGCCGCTCTGGTAGCTCATGAATTAGGACATAATTGCGGTTCTCCTCATACTTTCGAATGTTTCTGGGAAAGACCAGCCGGTACACCAAATCAATCTATTGGTGGTTGCGGTATAGGCGCAGAAGATTGCTTTCCATGTACCCTCGTCGGTGGTTTAGGTCCATGTGTTCAACCTGGATCTATTCCCGAAGGTAATACGATTATGGGATATTGCGAAAATTACACCCCGATGGTTTTCGGTCCTCAGCCAGGAGCACTTATCCGGAATGCGGTAATTAATGCCCCTTGTTTGGGTCCTGGTCCTGAACCCGAACCTGAGCCCGAACCTGAACCCGAACCTGAACCTGAACCTGAACCTGAACCTGAACCTGAACCCGAACCCGAACCCGAACCCGAACCTGAACCTG
>Ga0209986_10000303_pt1 | contig 46912 bp, 55 predicted proteins | sample BlataG_FD_183168 | JGI IMG/M metagenome (GOLD analysis project Ga0209986, IMG submission 183168) | Deep subsurface microbial communities from Black Sea to uncover new lineages of life (NeLLi) - Black_00105 metaG (SPAdes) (version 2) | ecosystem: Environmental > Aquatic > Marine > Oceanic >... | reverse complement strand
AAAGATGATAAATTGGAACAACTTACTCAGTCTTTAGATAAAATCAGAGAAAAATTCGGCTCCAAAGCCATTACCCGAGCCAGCCTTCTGAAAATTATAAAAAATAACCGTAAAGTTTCTAATTAAATACATTTTACTCAACACAGCACTATAAAACATATATGATTGCCTTTTATCCTGTAGAGACACGGCGTTGCCGTGTCTACTCTTTCACCACGGCAACGCCGTGGTGCTACATGATTCAGTACGACACACTTTCTTGCTACAATTAGAATTTAAATTCTTTTTCTTTAAATAATTTTAAGCAAACATCCACTACCTCAGGGTCGTAAAGGATACCTTTGTTTTGGGAGATTTCTTCTAAAGCTTTATAGATACCCAGAGCTGGGCGATAAGGACGGTGAGAGGACATCGCCTCCACCACATCGGCTGTTCCTATTATTTTAGCTTCTAGAAGAATCTTAGCACCTTTTAAACCTTGAGGATATCCTGAACCATCTATCTTTTCATGGTGCTGCAAGACAATCTTTGCAACCGGCCAAGAAAAATCTATTTTCCTCAAAATATCATAACCTACTTTGGGATGATTTTTAATTAAACTAAACTCCATCCCATTTAATTTGCTTGGTTTACTTAGAATTTCAGCAGGTATATTTATCTTTCCAATATCGTGAACCAGAGCAGCTATCCGTATTCCTTCAATCTTATCTTCAGGAAGTTTCATTTCTTGGGCTATAGCCACCGCAAGTCGAGAAACTGTATTTTGATGACCAGCAGTATAGGGATCTCTGGTCTCTATTATTTTAGATATAGTATAGATGGTAGCTTCCATAGTTCTTTGGAGCTTTTCATAACCCTGTTTTATCTTTTGTTCTGCCTGTTTACGCTGGGTAATATCTTGATATAATATTATCCTTCCTTTAATTTGTCCATCAATTAGAACTGAGGAAGCAGATATAGATACAGGAAATAAAGTACCATCTTTCTTCTTTCTAATAGTTTCATAATTAATATATCCTTTTATCGATTTTTTAATTAATCTCTTTACTTCCTCTATTTTATCAGGAGGATGAATTATTCCGCTATTGAGATTTTTACCTTTAATTTCTTTTAAGTTATAACCAAAAAGCTCACTAAAGCAGGAATTTATATCTAATACTATATTCTTATCATCCAAATAGACTGAAGCTTCAGGATTATGTTTAAATATACTCGCAAAATCTTGATGGCTTTTCTTTAATATTTCTTCTGCTTTTTTGCGCTCAGTGATATCCCTTGCTATACCTAATACTAAAGTTCTTCCCTTAATTTTTACCGGATAAGTGGAGATCTCAACTGTCACCTTACTATTATCTTTCCTATTTAATATAAACTCATCGGGTCCGGTTGGTTTTCCTATTATATTTTTTGCTAATATTTTTGCTGCTTTTGATATATTAGCAAGAGAGAGTAATTTTAATTTTAAAAAATTCTTTCCAATTAATTCTTCTTTTTTATAACCAATCACTTTTTCTGCTGCCTTATTTCCATCGATAAAATTACCTTTTAAATCACTTATATAATAAGCATCTGGAGCGTAATCGAATAATATTTTTAAACGCTCTTCTGAATCTCTTAATTCTTCCTCTGCTTTTTTGCGTTCAGTAATATCTTGCACAGTAATTCGCAAATTAGATGGGATTCCCCATTTTTTTATTAACATAGCGGTTATTTCTATCCATATCCACTTTCCATCCTTATATTTAAAACGAATCTCTCTACGTTGGTGACCTGATCCTCCTCTAAATCTAACCTTTAATCGTTCTTTTAAAAGTTTCAGCATTCCAATAGGAAATACATCGAGTTTGAAAATATTCTTACCCACTACTTCCTCTCGTGAATAACCTGAGATCTTTTCTAATCTCTTGTTAATATAGATGATTTTACCTGTAATACCTATATTAGCTATGCCAATTGGGGTCTCTTCAACTAAATCTTTATATTCTTTCTCAGATTCTTTTAATTCCGTCTTGACCCGCTTTCCCTCAATTGTTATCTCTTCCAAATCAGCAATCTTTTTCCTCATCTTTACTAATTCCTGGATAAGTTGCTCTTTAGTTTTATTTTCGTCTTTCATCTCGTTTGTCTCCTAAAATAAACGAATAATTGTCAATTTTTTACAGCACGGCACGCTGTGCTGCTACAATTCAAATTCAAATCCTTTCTCTTTAAAGCGTTTTATACATGCATCTACTACTTCAGGATCATAGAGGATACCTCTATTTTGGGAAATTTCTTCCAAGGCCTTATCAATACCGAGAGCAGGTCGGTAAGGTCTGTGAGAGGACATTGCCTCAACAACATCAGCTACAGCTAAGATCTTTGCTTCTATAAGAATGTTTTTACCGGAAAGCCCTTGGGGATAACCTGAACCATTAATCCTTTCGTGATGTTGAAGTACAATTTGGGCAACCGGCCATGGAAACTCTATCGTTTTCAATATCCTGTAACCAATTCTAGAATGGCATTTAATTATATTAAATTCGCTCTTTGTTAACCGAGAGTTTTTGGTAAGAATTTCATTTGGGATACCTATTTTACCAAGATCGTGTATGATTCCAGCCATATGGATTCCGTTGATTTTCTCTTTTGAGAAACCTAACTCTTTAGCTATAGCACAGGCGAGATTGGCCACGCGCCGTTGATGAAAAGCAAGATAGAAATCTCTCGTTTTAATTGTTAATGCTATTATATGGATTACCCCTTTTAAAGTTCTTTGTAGTTTCTTATCACTTTGTCTGATTTTTTCTTCCACTTGCTTGCGTTTGGTAATGTCAATGCTGACGCCTTTGAATCCGGTAAGGCTTCCTTTCTCATCGAGTATAGGCCATCCACGAGTTGAGAGCCAGACTATTTTGCCGTTTTTGTGTATGTTTCGGCTTATAAATCTTTTGAAAGGTTGTTTTTTGGACAATAATTTAAACACTGCCCTCTTCATTTCTTTCCGTTCATCAGGAGGGAATAAGTTATAAAAATGTTTTTTAAGTATTTCCCCAGGTTTATATCCTAATATCTTCTCGACAATAGAACTCGAATAAGTATATTTTTCATTAGTATCAATCTCCCAAATCCACTCTAAAATATTTTCTGAAATTTTTCTAAACTTTTTCTCACTTTCTCGCAGCGCCTCCTCTGCATACTTGCGCTCAATGGAATAGCGCAAAGAGCGCAACAATAAATCGCTGTTCAAAGAGTCCTTAATAAGATAATCTTGTGCTCCTTTCTGAAGTGCCTTGACTGCAGTTGATTCATCAGCAAGAATGGATTGGACCACGATTGCAACTTGCGGTGCTTGAGTGTGAATTTTTCTGACTGTACTAAGCCCCTTGCTCTCTGATGGACCGAGGTCTAAGAGTATCACGTCGATTCCTCCTTTTACAAGACGTTTTAACCCTATCGAGAGACGGTCAACGCATTCCAATTTGAATTGAATACTCTTTTCTTGAGCAAGCATTTCTTGTATTAAACGAGCGTCTAATTGATTATTCTCAATTAGTAAAACTGTGACACTTTTTTTTAACATTTTATTTTTCCTTCTATTATTATCATATCTTTTCTATGCATATTTTTATCTCCTTCTATATTTACTTATGTTCTTATTATATAATCATATAATTTGTTAATTTTTCATATCAGTAAAAAGCTGTATTTCTAAAAAAAGAATGACTTATATTTTCTATGGTTATAATTATGTTGTAGGGGTACAATGAATTATACCCTAATCATTTTATTGCCTAATATTTCCTGTGGGCACGATGCATCGTGCCCCTACATTACCATTTTATTTACTTTTTAGATTTCTCAGTGAGCTCTATGGTTCAAAGAGTGGTAAGTTCTCACCAACACTCGATAGGACTACTGAAAAGCAACCCTCCCTTTGGGTTAGTGTAAACTTAGTGGGGTAGTAAGAAAGTAAAAAGAATAGCATCCATAGCAGTTTCTTTTTTTAATCCCGTAAATAATGGGAAAAAGATACAAAGGATAATAAAAAGGTGTAGACTTACCTATATAAACAAAACCTTTTACATAAAGGAGGTAAGCTACACCTATGAATATTATAACAATAATTACCTTTCTAAGACTTTAGATCCTTAATTAATAATTTTGCGCGATTTCGTAGCAGGGGCCTTTTTTTATAAAAATATGCAGCCAGACCATATCCCGACAAAGCTGTTCTGCACAATCTGGTGAGATTCCCAACCTTTTTGATATCTCTCTGGGACAAGCTATGCCCAATTCCTTAACTGTCTGAAAAATCTCTTTTTCACGTTTTGTCATTATGGTTCCAACTCCTGCCATCTTTCTTCACCTCCTTATTGTTCCAAAAGCAACATCACAGATCTTATTGAGCATATTCTATTCTATGATTATACCTCAAAAAGCTTAAAAAATATTTTCAGTACATTACATATAGCATTTATAACATCGTAAAATACTATATACGGTATATTGTAAATAAATTTAAAACCGACACAAAGAGGAACAAATTCTGGTTATTAATATAAGACTAAAAATTTTACTTGGTCTTATAATATATATTTTTACTTTCATTATATTTACTTATATTCTTATTATATAATTGTATAATTTGGTAAATTTTTACATCAGGGAAAAGCTGTATTTTTAAAAAAAGAATCACTTATATTTTCTATGGTTATAATTATGTTGTAGGGGCACAATGAATTGTGCCCTCGCCATATTATTACCTAATTTCTCCTGTGGGCACGATGCATCGTGCCCCTACATTAGCATTTTGTTTACTTTTTAGATTTCTCAGTGGGCTTTATGGTTCAAAGGGCGGTCATTTTCTCACCAACACTCAATAGGACAACTACCTCTCTATAGATTAATCAATACTTATTATCCCCTTACGGATAGCATGTTTGGTCAATTCCACCGAGTTGTGTATATCGAGTTTATCCATTAAATGGGTTCTGTGGGTCTCAACTGTTTTTACACTGATATACAGTAGTTTAGCGATCTCTTTGTTTGAGTAACTCTCAGCGATCAGTTGCAATATCTCTCTTTCGCGGTTAGTAAGTTCTTTATAATTGGCCTTCTTATCTATATCTTTGGTTATCTCAATGTATTTTTTAATAACTTCCTTGGAAAACGATGGACTAATAAAATACTCGCCTTTGTAAACGGTATTGATGGCCAAGATCAAATCTTCAGGTGATGTTTGCTTGTTCATATATCCTGAGGCTCCAAACTTCAGGCAATTCATAATGTACTCCTCATTATTGTACATACTCAAAATCAGAACCTTAATCTCAGGAAATTGCTTTTTGATTTGGCTGGTAGCCTCCATACCATTAAGAATAGGCATGGCAATATCCATCAACACAACATCGGGAATTAGTTTTTCCACCTTTTCAATGGCCTCTTTCCCATCTTTGGCTTCCCCTACTATTTCTATTTCTTCCTTTCCTTCCAAAAGAGAACAAATTCCCTTGCAAACGATAGTATGATCTTCAACTATCATTAATCTTATTTTACTAATAATTCATCCCTCCAATCCAACAGGTATTTCTATTAACAATTGCGTTCCATTCCCTATGCTCGATCTGATGTCTAGATTACCCCCAATAATCTCTATCCTTTCTCTCATTTCTAATAAGCCCAACCCGAGATCTGGGTCTTCGGAGTCTCTAACATCCTCTATATTGAAGCCTTTACCATCATCTTCAATTAAAATGTAAACTTTGGATTTCTTATTCTCCAACCGCAGATATATATTGCTGGCAAGCGCGTGCCTGGAGATGTTTGTCAAGGCCTCCTGCACAACTCTGAAGATAACTATTTCTATCTCTTTGGTTAGCCTCTTCTTCAAATTAATAACTTTAAACTTTATATTGATGTTTTCTCTTTTCTTGTATGTGTTCACATAGGTGCGCAACGCTGGTACCAGACCGATATCTCTTAATATAGGCGAGCGTAGATCAACACTTAATTTATGTAATTGCTCAAATACCTGATCAAATAGTGATTTTGTCTCTATCAATCTCTCCTTGATCTTATGGACAGTATGTGACTTTACTGCTTCCTCGATTAATGATATGTTTATCTTTATTGCCGTAATGTTCTGTCCTATATCGTTGTGTATTATTTCGGAAATTCTATTACGTTCTTCTTCTTGAGCGTTGATGAGCTTTTTCGACAATTTTTTTAGATTTTTTCTATCTTTCTTGACCTCTTTTAGCATATCTTGCACCTTCTCTTCAGCTCGCACCCGCTCTGTGATATCTATAAATGTTCCTAACATTCCCTTTACTTGACCATTAATTATAATGTTAGAACCAGATATAGCCACTGGAAATAAAGTTCCATCTTTCTTCCTTCTAATGGTCTCATAGTTAATATATCCTTTAGATAAGGCTATCTTGTCTATTTTTTTACCTTCTTCTATCTTATCAGGAGGATGGATTATCCCATCATTGACATTTCTACCTTTAGCCTCTTCTAAGGTATAACCGAAAAGCTCGGTAAAGCGGGGGTTTACATCTAAGATATTAGCTTTTTCATCTACATAGATTAAGGCCTCGGGGGCACCTCTAAAGAGGCTGGCAAATTCTTGCTGACTTTTACATAACTCTTTTCCCATTTTTTTCCTTTTCTCTATATCTATCTCTAATTCTCTGGTTCTATATTCTACCTTTTTCTCCAGATTTCTGCTGTAGTCTTCCAGCTCTTCTTTCGATTTTTTCAAGTTTGCAGTCATCTCGCCAAAGGCCCTGGATAACCTTCCTACTTCATCAGAGGAGGTAGTTTCAACTTTATAATTTAAGTTTCCCTTGGTTATCTCTTTAGTACCCTCATATAATCTTCTCAGTGGCCTGGTGATAATCCTTAAAGTAAAACTGATGATAAATATACTCATGAATAGGATAATAATAAATATCAATAGTAGAGTTTGGGTGAGCTTAGTGACTGGAGCAAAAGCCTCTTCGACATCTATCTGGCTAAATAGATACCAGTTCATCTCCGGAATATGGGTATGTACACTAAGCACTTCAATTCCTCGATAATCCTTAATGATATTTATCTCTTCTTTTGGCGGAATATCGGAAGGTTCAGTAGGACTTGCTTCTTCTATATCTCTTTGTTCAATCTTCTGCTTGAGGAAGACCTCATCTATAAAGCGAGAGGGGGAAATCATATAGCTATCTTTGTTTACCAGGTAGACTTCTCCGGTTTGACCTAAGCCGGTATGGTCTGTAGTTATCTTAAATAATGGTTCAATAGATACTCTAAATACCATTACCGCTAATAATTTATTATCTTCTTCCAAAATTGGAGCAGAAAAAGCAAGGGTCTTTCTTTGTTTATGAGAAGAGATATAGGAATCCTTAATAAAGACTCCTTCTTTTCCTCTCAAAAAGTAAGGGTCATTACTCTTGTCTTCCCCAATATCTTCTTCATCACTGGAAGTAATAATAGTACCTTTTGTATCCAAGACAAAGATATCGTAAGTATATTCTCCCACCCGGGCAGTATTTTGTAATCTTCGCATAACCTTATCAAATTTTAAGGAATAATCTTCTTCGTCCCTTGTTGATAAGAGAAGTTCCCTGATAACCATACTCTTAGATAACTGTTTAACTGCTTCTTTTTTGAAATCGAGAAAGCTTATGATGTGTTCTGCTCTGGATTGGGTGATACTTATTAGATTATTGGTGATTTGTTCTTTGATGATATTAGTGGATATATTTCTACTAGTTAAAATACTGGTTATACTTGCAACTATAAATAGCGATAAAAGGATTATGAGAACTTTTTTTTGGATTTTCATTATTCTTTTTTAGCGTTATTCCTCTCAATAAATATAATATTAAACAAAATATGCATTGATGAATAAAAATATAAAACTACCAACTTTTTAAAATAAAATGTTGGTAGTTTGGCTGTCATATCACTAATGTGATTTAGACCCGTAACTTTGTGTCTTATCCTTTAGGATAATTTACTTTTTTCAACATATGAGTAAATTATTCTTTCTTTTTGCTATACCCGTTGCCTCACCTAAAAATGTGTTTGGAAGCTCTATTTTATATACTACATAAGCTTATAATAATCCTTCTTTTTTAAAAAAATTATTTATCTGCTACACCTTTACCGGCGAAATAAGATATCTGCCTAATTCTTCAAACCGCTCTTTATTCTTATGGTAAAAAGGGAGGAGTCTCTGATATTCTCTAATCTTTTCTCCATCTTTTAATTCAATAATTTGAATATCTGCAGGAAGCATATTTTTTATATTATGATAGGCGCCAAGAAAAAGGATGCCTATCTCATCATCCTTTAAGGTTTTGTCTATTCTTTTAGAAATAAATTTATCTCTTTTTTTTAAAAGTCTATTTTTGATGAACTTATATTTTATAAATGCAAATAATTTTTTCGAGGTTGATTTTGCTTTGGTGATAGCCAGTAATCTATCTAATTCTTCTTTCACCAATTTAAATTCCTCTGTCTTAACTAAAACAGCTCCCCGATTTACTAATCTCAACACTAATTCATAATTTTTACTACCTGATTTTATACCTTCTTCAACTATTCTCTGAGCCACCTCTCTTTCTGCTATCATTCCATCCTGGTATATTTTCATCTTTTTTCTGTTGCGTGTATCCATATCTATATAATCAAAATAATCTGATATAACATCCCAAAAGCTTGATATAGTTTCTCTATGCCCTTCCCAAAACTCTTCTCCAAAACCTGCAATACCTCTTTTATCTACCTGCTTAGCAATGCTTCCCATATCAGCACTCATATGTATGATAGGAACATATATTAATTTTCGCATTATTTTCCTCCCAATTCTCCGGCTCTTAACAAAAGTTCTGCTGTTTGTCTACGCAGCGTAGATATGGTTCGACAATTTTTGCAATCCCTACTTTTTTGGTCATATTTTTCACAAGAAAGAAGCATTTCTACCTCATTTTTAAGATGCATTGCCCTATCAGCTTTATCAGAGACTGCCTTTGCCTCATTAATATCGCGGGTTAACTGTTTAATAGTCCATTCTCTTTTTAGAAATATAGGACAATTGATTTCCTGCTCGGGTTTTTTCATTAGCGCCTAACCTCCAATTCCTGACTTTCGTTTCTTAATTTCTGTAATCTAACCTCCAATATATTATTATGATACCTCCTAACAATTCTTTTTTTGTCAACTTTTGATGGAAGAAAAACCTGTTCGTAATATTTCTCTTCCGAAGTTTTACAAGACACGGTAAGTTTATCTTCATCTACTCTTAACAATATATCCTTTTCTTGGGCGCCCTTTAATTCTATTATGATATTTAAATAGTCTCCTTCATCAAAGGTATCTAATAATGTATCCTCTGGTTTTTCTTTTAATTTAGCTCCCCCGATAACCCACCAACTAAATAATATTTTTTCTCCGGTAGATTCATCTATTTTACTTCTTTCAAATACTAAAACCGGAAAACCTATCACCTTCTGGCTAACCGGATTAATAATATTTCTTATCCTGTGAAGAACCTCCATATGATTCGGCGCATTATATAAATAAAATAGTTCATTAATATTAGCATGCTTATTTTCCCAAACAAAGAAAAGTATACTTTGGCTTTCGGGGTCTAACTCTTTAATAATTTTATCTATCCCCCCTCGGTCTATTTCTAATAAGCTTCTTTCAAATATTATCTTTTTCCACTTATGCAAATTTTTCACTATAATCCAAACTTGTGAAAAACCTTCGCTATTTTCCTGTTTATAAGAAAGACAAATGGTATCTTTTTTTCTTAATATAAAATTTTTCAGTTGAATATTAATACCCGTTATATTTTCAAGGGGAATTTGTAATAAAATCTTTGTCGAATTCCATAGAAATAGTCTCTGATTAGTTAAATAAAAATTACTTAATTTCCAACCACTGCGTAGACTATTCTTATATGCACCTGAGCTGGTGAGAATTAATTCTTCATTTGTGTGTAATTCAGGTTTATTTTTCATATTATATTACTAATTAATAATCACTTTCTTTAATTTTAAATACCCCTTCACAATACTTATATCCATCTGCCCGGGTTGAGGTAAATTCAAAATCAATGTCTGGATTAATTGCCTTAGCTATACTATTTAGTTGTTTAGTACACATACAAGAACATTTTACCCAACCTGGATCTTTATCCAGTCCCATACTTTTAATCACACTATATTGCCAACAGGCATAAATTCGGATTGATGAAGAAGTCTCATTATTTTCCACTACTTTAATCTTAGGACTTCCGACAATTGCACACATTGCTCCATAAGTATTGGCTATAGCAATGGCGTTATTCCCTTTAATCCCCAGTTTTTCTTTAGACCAGAGATATTTTTGTCCAATTGAACTTAAGCTCTTCTTCCTGATATCAAAGAGGAATTCCCAGGAAACTCCTCTATTTACATAATCCCTCTCTATCTGGTAGTTAGACATCAAAGATTTGATTAAATATATAATTCTAATCCAATCCTTAGAAGCAATATCAAATTTAGCCCTGGCAGGAAGCTTCTTTATTGCCTCTTCTATAGATTCAAAAACCATATTTTTCAATTCAGGTATTGATTCTTCCAATATTTCCTGTGCTCTAACTATACAATCCACTGCCTTCTTATGCTCGCCTTTAGCCTGATAAATTTCAGCAAGTGTAACATAAGGAACCGTCTTATCTTCAGCCTTGGCCATTGTCTCTTCTGCACAAACAAGAGCTTCGTCAAGCCTATCGATATTCATATATGCATCTGCCAGATTATTATAAATAAGGACACTATTTGTTCCTTCTTTTAAAGCCTCTTTATAATATTTAATCGCACTCTCATAATTACCACCAGTAGCATATTTATACGCCATTCGCAGTGTCTGGCTCCATCCTATCCTGTCTGTGGTCCATACAGCCATCTAATCAACTCCTTAGGTAAATTGCCTCAGTTTTTCCTTAAATTGAAATTCGTAAAGGGCCCTTTCGTATAAGGTTTTAAGTTCTTTATCCGTTATATGTTCCAATTTTATGATACTCTCTCCATTTTGGTATGAATATCGACTCCAATCTGTAGATTTTAACATATTATTTCTCTTGCAGTATTCATACAATGCCGTTCCTGGAAAAGGAGTAACTACTGAAAAGCCAGCACTATCCATACCATATTCCAAACCAAGCTCTGTAGCGAGGTTTATTGTATCTTCAACTGTCTCAACTGTCTCTGTAGGATAACCCAACATAAAATAGCCATAAGAACAGATGCCAGCTTTTAAAGTCATCTCTATAGTTTCTTTGACTTGTTTTATGGTAAATCCTTTCTTACATAAGTCTAATATTCTTTGATTTCCGAATTCAATTCCATAGAAAATGACTTTACAATTTGCTTTTTTTAGTTCTCTCAGTAATTCTTCAGACATAAGACCGACCCTGCCATCACAAGCCCAGGAAAGATCATTCATGCCTCGTTCAATCATTCCTCTACACAACTCAATTGCCCACTTCTGGTTTAAAACTAATAGATCATCAACAAATCTAACGTATCTTACCCCAAATTCATTATAAATCTGCCCCAATTCATCGAGTACGTTTACTACAGACCTTCTTCGAGGCAGCCTGCCCCAAATAGCATGAGCAGCACAGAATCGACACAAAAAGGGACATCCCCTTGTTGCCAGCATCGGGCTAAAAGCTTCACCTTCAGTCCATGACCCCTTATAAGCCGGACTATGCAACAGACCTCTTTCCGGAAAAGGCAATATATCAAGATCATGAATAAAAGGCCTATCAGGATTAACAGTTACCTCGTTATTTTTGGCTTTGAATGTTATTCCCCTAATATCTCTAAGATTACCACCATTTGAAACACAAGTGATCAAATGCAGAACCGTTATTTCACCCTCGCCCCTTACACAAAAATCAACCGAAGTATTAGTAATAACAGTTCTATGTTCAAAATGTATGTGCGGTCCCCCTAAGATTACCTTTATATCCGGATTGATTTCTTTTACTTTAGCCGAAAGATAAAGGGCATTATTAATCCTGGCAGTAATAGCAGTTATACCAACAAAGTCAGGGTCTTCTTCTTTAACTTCCTTAATTACTTTATCATATGAAAGTCCCCTTGTTCTTGCTTCAATTAGGCAAACATCAATATTATTCTGTTTAAGGATTGCTGCTATATATAAAAGTCCCAGGGAGGGGTACACTTCGTGCATTTCAGTGACCTTAGAGGTTTCCTGTTTTTGAAAAAAATTAGGAGACTCATCAGGTGGATCGATTAAAACACATTTGATTTTCCGATTCCGATTAGCCAATTTTTTCCTCCTTTTTTCCCTTTTCTTCCTTTTCATACATAAATTTAGACATTTCTGTTAAGTTCTCTATCCCTCTTATTTCATGTGAATATAATGGTACTCTTACTATTTCGTATTTTTTGTATTCATTTTTTTCATCCATATGCTGTATATAATCTAATTGCTCTTTCCTTTTTGCGCTGCAAAAAGGGCAGTCTGTAAGCGGAATTAGCATATTAACCACAACATGACTGCAGGGAATACCAAGCTCTCTCATACTTGCAAGAAGGTCTTCAGTCTCAAGGATACCCATTGCTTCCGGGATAGTTACAGCTATAAATCCACTTTTTTGGGGATTTGTAAGAAGGGCGTGCATTTTCTGTACTGTCTCTTGAGAAGACAATATCTTTTTACCCAAAACTTCAATATTGTCAACGGGAACCTCCCGATGATATTTTAACATTGCCCTATAAGTGATTCTCAGCCACTCTCTGACTAACTCCGGAAATTTTAGAAGTTCAATCAAATGACCGGTGGGTGCGGTGTCAAAAATATATATATCGAAATCTTCTCTTTTAATAAATCCCATAATCTTTTCCAAAGCTAATACCTCTTCCAAGCCTGGCGGATAAGTATCGACAAATTCAACCATAACTTTTTCGTCAAAATCTAACTTCCATTTTCTGCCGCCAGCAAGATAACTGTTCTGCCATTTTTTAAAGGCATCTCCTATATTTGACTTATATTCCCTTCTAAAATCCTGATATAAAGCTGCACCATCTATTTCCAAAGCATAGAGCTTACCTTCAGTCTTTATGGGAGTTATCGTATCTCCTATAGGAGTAGCAAAGCTATCAGTCAGGGAATGTGCCGGGTCAGTAGAAAAAACTAATACTTTTTTGCCCGAGTTGTGCTTAGCAATAGATAATGCTGAGGATGCTGAGATTGTAGTCTTTCCTACTCCGCCTTTACCGCCAAAGATAACAAACTGCAAATCCTTATTTAAAATTTCTGACAACATACCCGGCTTAAACTTATCTTCACCTCTTAAGGATACCGATACAGATTGTGGCGAATATTGAGCACCATTCCCGGATAAAAATTCACCAAAATTCAATAGCCGTTCTTTTCCCCGTACTTCATTTGAAAATACCGGGAGCCTGACAATATTGCAAGAATTAAACTTTTCATCAATCTCTCTAAGGTAGCTTTCCTGCCCCTTTCCTCTGGTTGAACAAAATTTACATTTTTTCTCATTTTGAACACGATTCACAATAATATTACGCACAGGAATGCCATCTTCTCTTAGGGTAGTAAGGAGTCTCTCTGTTTCTGCTATACTTAATTCCTCTGGAATAGTAACCGGATTAAATTCACATTTTTCTTCGTCCTTGAGAATTGTTTTTATCTTTTTTAAATCCTTCGATAATATATCCATAAATTTACGAACATTTCCTTTTGGAGGCGTACGGCCAGGAATTTTAAAGCCTATCATTGCTGCTCCTACCGCAACTCGATTGTATCTAAGGAAGGATGTTTCAAAAATTTCAATCCATTTGAACATCTTATCAGGCAACTTCAGTAATCTAAGGGTATGTCCGGTGGGTGCAGTATCCCAGATAACCAAATCATATTCATGGGTTCTAAATATCCCAAATTTGAGTAAATTCACTATTTCTAAAAGAATGGTCATCTCCTGCATACCAGGCAATTTAAAGCTAAGAAAGTCTCTTATATCAATCTGATCAGTAGAAAAAGACATCTTGGAAAAATTCTCTATGGAAAATTTGTATTTCTTCTTAAATTTTTCCAGCAAAATATCTGGATTCATCTCCATAGCCCAAAGGTTATCTACTCCTTTAACAAGTGTAACAGAACTACCTACAGGACAATCAAAAGAATCTCCTAATGAATGCGCCGGGTCGCTGGAGGCAACTAAAAACTTTTTTTCAGGATACATTCGAGCCAGATACATTGCTGTGGCGCAAGAGGATGTTGTCTTCCCGGTCCCGCCTTTTCCACCAAAGATTACCAATCGCAATTTTTCATTTTTTAAGAAACTTGGAACATTCTCACCAAATATGCCTACTTTTGCTTCCTTCAATCCCATTTCAAGATTCATATAAACTCCCTTCAGATGATTTTTGAATCTTCTCCTCCTTTAGATTCTTTGAAGGTTCATCTATTGTTTCTTCTGATACCCTCTGTTCTGACTTTTTGGAGGACGTCTCCTTTGCTCCTCTTGATACATATCTTTCAAACCGTTCCCGCGGTGTCGCCGGAGGCTCAGCCTCTGTTTGAAACTCTGCCCAGGGAGCTTTGGGACTCTTGCCTAAAGTCCTCCATCCTTTATCTGCAATTATTATCTTACCTGACCGAAATACATCAATATAATCCCTTGTACCCATAGAAACTAACATACTTCGGACATAAGTAAGACCCAAGCCCATACACCTTGATATTTTTACTTCACTACACTCTCCACCCTCTTCATCAATTATCTTTAGAATCTCTCTTTCGTTACATGTTGCCATCTTTACACCTTCCTCCAATTATAAATTAAGAATTTAAAATTATAAAAAGATAAGTTGAATTAATTCTTCATTCTTAATTCTTAATATTCTACAATTATCTTCTTTACAGATTTATTTTTAATCTTTTTCTCCTGTTTTTTATTCTCTTTTTTATATCCAGTATTCTCTATATTCTCTTCTCTCTTTTTTCCTTGAGATTTACGATAGAAATCGAGATAATTATCACCTTCTCCTATCGGTTTAGAGCAAACTTTAGAGGGAATACCTTCATTTTCCTCAGATCCTTCAATCAATACCTTGTAATCAAATTCTATACCTGTAGCATGTTTTATAGCCGGTTTTTCACCGGTAGAGTGCTTTAATTCTTGATATCCGCTTCTTTTCTTTGCCTTTTCCATTTCATCCCATTCTCTTGCAGTGGAATGTCTCACCCTTGCATATTTACCAGTAGAATATTTCATGGTTTTACCTCCTTTTTGACCTTTCTATTCTTCTTTGGCAATTTCATATATCTATTAGAAGCACATCTGTCTTTATTTAATTGCCCTTTCATATAATAGATAAATCCTAGGTTAACCTTTGCGGGTTTATAATTTGGATCTATTTCTAATGCCTTTTTATATTCCTCTATCGCCTTTTTATAATCACCCTTTACGCTATGAAGCCTACCCTGATAGAGATGCTCTTCTTTGGTTTTCATTGTCTACCCGCCCCTATTTATTCTCACTCGCTGATATTTCTAATTATATATCTTTCACCTTTTTTTTCGTAGTTAATGAAATTATATTCTTTTAACTCATTCAAAGTTTTTTTAATTCTTCTCTGGCTTCAATAATTCTAACTAACTGCACTTTAGACAGTCTCATTAGATCATCTTCTCTGACTTTTAAAATCCTATCTGCATGCCTTTCTAATTCATCCAAAATATTTCGGGCATAAGATGATAAAGTTAATTTTGTATTATTCACCAATTCTTCTCCTTTTTTTTATTTCCCTGGTTCTTTAGACATTTTAGTTTTCATTTATTTATCTAATCTTCATCTTTACTTCTAATTATATATCTATCACCTTGTTTCTCATAGGTAATGAGATTGCGTTCTTTTAACTCATTCAAAATTTTCTCTAATTCGTCTCTGGCTTCAATAATTCTAACTGCTGACACTTTAGACAGTCTTATTAAATCGGCTTCTCTGATTTTCAAAAGCCTGTCCACATGATATCCTCTTAGTTCGTCAAGAATATTTCGAGCATATGATGATAGAGTTAATTTAGAAGTCATCTTTCTCTCCTCATTACCATTTGTTAGTAAAATAGTTAATATTTACCAGTTAATAATTTCAATCCGGTATATACCTGATCTTGTTTTTACAATTGTGACACACCATGGTTTTTCCGTTGAGATCAAGACTAACGATCTCGCCGCATTCAGGACAGTATTCCCAAACCTTGCCTTCAATGGGTTCTCTATCGATTGCTTTCCGATCCTTCAAGCCTTTTCTTCTCCACACCTGAACAGGTCTGTAGGGCTTGATGGGAAGCGGAGTGTATGGCTTTAACGGTACTGGTTTGTATGGTTTTAGAGGCGCAGGTGTATAATCCTTTAAAGGCACCGGTGTATAGGGTTTAGTCGGCTTCGGTGTATAATCTTTAAGCTGTACTGGTGTATAATCTTTCAAAGGTACCGGTGTATAGGGCTTTAAAGGTTTAGGTGTATAATCTTTAAGCGGCTTAGGAGTATATGGTTTCAACGGCACTGGCGTATAGGGCTTTAAAGGTTTAGTCTCCTTGGGTGTATAATCCTTTAAAGGCACCGGTGTATAGGGTTTAGTCGGCTTCGGCGTATAATCTTTAATTGGCACTGGCGTATAATCTTTCAAAGGTACCGGCGTATAGGGCTTTAAAGGTTTAGTCTCCTTGGGTGTATAATCCTTTAAAGGCACCGGTGTATAGGGTTTAGTCGGCTTCGGCGTATACGGTTTTGTCGGTACCGGCTTGTAAGGTTTTTTAGGTACGGGTTTATATGTCATTTGATACCTCCACTTAAAATCAATTAAAATTTCCACCAAAGGTGGATTAGCCTATAGCTAAAAAAATAAAGAACAAAATATTATTCCTGACTTCCTTTTGCTACTACCCCTTTTCCACGACATGGCCAGCAGTAAAGGTGGCTTCGAATATAAATTCCTGAACCATCACATGCTTTACATTTTTCATAAGGTTTTGCCACCTTTACAATTCCCTTTCCATGGCAGATGGGACAAACTGAAAATTTGGATAACCCAAACGGATCTATCCCTGTTCCTTTACAAAATACACATTTAATTTCTACCATATCCTTTTCTATCTTTTTAAGTTCTCCGGAGGTTATGGTAGTCCATCTTGGTCTTCTGACAGTCCTTTCATTCACTTTTTCTTTTTTCCTAAGACTTTTTTTCCTTTCTAATTCCTCAATTTCTTTTGGTGTTATTGTTACCCACCTGGGTTTTTTAGACATCTCTTATCCTCCTTGATTATAATTCCTATATTCACCCCGTTAGATAATCTCATATTTAACGGGGTTCATTTTTTCATTTTCTCTACTACAGCTTTTCCCTTGAAAGTAAGTGTATATAGACCTGAACCAATCCTTGATAAGTATTCGTTCTTAACAAGCGATTTACACAAAAAATTTGTATACTCAGTTGTCGATCCCATTTTACGGCTCAATAAAATATTATTTGCTTTTTTATAATATGCGACTATCTCAAGGATATCTTTTTCACTGGCAGTAGGTTCCATCTTAATCCCTCCCTCTTTCTCACTTCTTTATACTTACTTTCGTCTTTGTCTCCTTTTTAAGACTTTACATTATCAATTATAACTTTGCGTAATTTCATAGTACAGACCTTTTTTAATAAAATGGCGCAGCCAGACCATGTCCCGACAAAGCTGTTCTGCATAATCCGGTGAGATTCCTACTCTTTCTGATATATCTCTGGGACAAGCTTTGCCCAATTCCTTAACTATCTGAAAAATCTCTCTTTCTCGTTTGGTCATTGTTCTTTCACCTCCTTTATAGTAATTACACCAATACCCTTACATTGGACACAAGCAAGATTTGAGCCGCGTGTTCTGCCAACCCCGTTACAGGCAGGACATACTTCTACTGGTTCGGTAACACTTACATAGCCTTTTTCCCGGCATGGCGTACAGGTAATATTACTTCTTGGCTTTTCTTCACCTCTTCCTTTACAAGAGGCACATTTGACTACCGGCGGCGTAAGTTGAATTTTCTTCTTGCCTTTGCACACCGAACAGACCGAGCCTTTTGGTTTTTCACCAGTACCATTACAGAAGGCACAGTCGTACCATTCATCCCATAAAAGCTCAACTATTTTTTTGGGTTTATCCCGGCTTATATCGCTTTTACCTTCTTTCTCTACCTTAACTGAATGCCAGATCCAGCCTTCATCTAAACTTTTCGTTATAGTTGTTCTAGCTAATTCCTGTTGAGCAACTATAGTCTTTTTCTCCTTTTCCGAAAGATCTACCCACTCCATTATAATAACTCCTTCTTTATTTACCTTTTAGGCTTGTTAAAAACTTCTCACCTTCTGGTGTAATTTCATACCCTGTTATAGCAGTCCCTCTTATGCATCCATTTTTCCATAAAGACCTACAAAGTACAGCTGCATATTCTGCAGAAAAGCCCATCTCTTTACCAATATCCTCTGGCTTAGCCTTTTCTAATTCGTAAATTAGTCTTAGAGCATATCGCTCACTATCTACAACAGATGACATTTGTCTCTTTGCTCCTTTTTCAGAAGTCAGATGTCAGAAAACAGAAGTCAGAAATTAAAAAATCTGTATTCTGTCGTCTGTTATCTGTACTCTGTTTTAATATTCTATAGTCATTTCTTTCCATTTCTTTTTAACTTTTCCCATACGACCTATTTTCTCTTGAAGAGTAGTCAATCTATTGGGTCCACGGTTATAAATTGTTATCCATGAACCCTGGTTAGGTCCGTACAATTTAATCTCCACTCGATAGTTGGGTTCTAATTTTGCCTCTTCCAATAAATCATCAGTCAAAATCAAGTTTGCCTCATCATCTATCTCTATCTCTTCCTCTCTCATAACCACCTGAAACATTGAAAGGCGAGGGCAAACTCTGGATGCATGAACTATTAGGTGAGGCCAACGGCTCGAATCTTTAATCCTGATAACCTTAATATCAACCAGGCTGCCAGCCAATATACCCGCTTTCTTCCTTATATTGGAAGGAATCGCTATCTTTCCCTCTTCTTCAACTTTACTAAAACCACGTATAAGTGACATAATATTAATCTCACCCAACTTTTACATGTGAATTTTCAGCCATTCGCGCATTCTGTTTGAGTTTATTATAAAAAACCTCAATCAATTCCTTCAACTCATCAATTTTTACCCTGGTATCTTTATACTTACCTTTATAAAGAGTAGTTTTAATGGCTAAAATTAGTTTTTCTATCTTATTTAAATCTGACTTGTCTATTAAACCTTCGCCTTCCTCCAATACTATCTGTGCTGCCTGAATCATACTTTCTGCCCGAATACTTATTTGAATTTCCTCTTTACGCTTTTGGTCCTTTTTAGCATGAATTTGGGCCTCTTCTACCATCTTATTTATCTGTTTCTTGGCTAATCGACAAGAAGAACTAATCTGGATATTTTTTTCATTATCAGTATGTAAATCTAAAGCATTAATTTGTAAAATTCCATTAACATCCAAATGGAAGGTCACTTCAATCTGAGGCTCACCCCTCCTGCAAAGTGGAATATCACAAAGCTCGAACTTACCCAAACTTATATTATCAGATACTAAAAGTCTTTCCCCTTGCAAGACATGGATATCAACCTGTATCTGATTATCTTTAGCTGTAGTAAATATTTGACCCCTTGATACAGGAATAGTGGTATTTCTCTCAATAATCTTAGCAAATATCCCCCCTTCAGTCTCAATTCCTAAAGAAAGTGGAGTAATATCTATTAAGACCACATCTTTTATTTCCCCAATTAGAATATTCGCTTGAATTGCTGCACCAAGAGCTACAACTTCATCCGGGTTTATATCCTTATAAGGTTCCTTTTCTAACAGCTCCTTAGCCAAACGCTGTACAGCAGGCATTCTGGTAGAACCCCCTACTAAAACTACCCTATCTATCTGAGTAGGTGTAAGCTTTGCATCCGATAGAGTCTGCTTAGTGGGTTCTATCATCTTCTCTAATAAGTCCCTGGTTAACTCTTCAAACTGCTCCCTGCTTAAAGTCAGTCGCAAATCATTTTCTTGCCAAAGAAATGGGATTTTAATATTTGTAAATGTTTTTGTGGAAAGATTCTTCTTTGCCTTCTCTGAAGCCTCTTTCAATCGCTGTAAAGCCATGCTATCTTTCCTCACGTCAACACCATGAAGCTCCTTGAATCTATCAGCAAGAAAATCTATTATTCTCTGGTCCCAGTCATCTCCACCAAGAAGAGTATTACCTCCTACTGCTTTTACCTCAAATACGCCATTACCCAGTTCCAAAATGGACACATCAAATGTACCTCCACCCAAATCCCATACTAAAATATGGTGTATATTCTGCTTATGTAAGCCATAGGATAGTGCAGCAGCAGTAGGTTCATTTATAATCCGCATTATTTCTAAACCAGCTAAAGCTCCTGCTTCTATAGTTGCCTGGCGTTGATTGTCATTAAAATATGCAGGAACTGTAATTACCGCTTTTTTTATTTTCTCACCTAAATAATCTTCTGCATCTTCCTTAACTTTACGAAGAATAAGGCCTGATATCTCCTGAGGACTAAGATATTTTCCTTCGATCTCTATCTTTTTGTCTGTGCCCATACTGCGTTTAACAGAACTAATTGTGTGTTCCGGATTTGCAACTGCCTGGGTTCTGGCAAGATTGCCTATCAACTGCCCTCCTCCTTCGGTAAAAGCAACCACTGAAGGAGTAAGTCTCCCGCCTTCAACATTGGGTATAATCTCGGGTCTCCCATTATTTATAAAGGCCGCCATTGAAAAAGTAGTGCCTAAATCTATTCCTATTACTCTACTCATCTCTCTTTTCCTTTCACTCATCGATAAAAACAGAAGTCAGAATACAGAATACAGATATTAGGCTGTTGTTTTTTCTGCCCTCTGTCTTCTATTTTCTGTCCTCTGTTTTCTGCCCTCTGTCTTCTGTTTTATTCTCGGGCTAATCCATTCACAATTACTACAGCCTTTTTTCAAGAGTTCTTTGGCAGGGGCGGGCTTGCCACACTGAGGACAAGTTTCAATCTCTTCATCTCTCTGATTAGAAATAATTGCTCTTAAAATTTTCACCCACTCATCTATTTGTTTTCCAGAAAAAGAAGCTATTCTTCTAGTTGAATTAACCTGGTAGATTATATCCAGTACCTTTTCTCGGTTACTATCAAATTCGCTTGTCTTTCTCATCTCGGCTGTAACACCAATTATCCTATCCAGAGAAAGATCAAAAACTAATTTCCGCTCAAAATCATTCCACCAACATAATCGTCTCTTATTGGTAAGATAAAGATGGCCTGGTCTCCAGGTTACTTTTAAAATACCCTGTGCTGGCAGCAAATACCATATCTTTTTTTCTCGGTGAGTAACTTTTTCTCCTTCTGTTAGGAAGTCAATTGGTCCCTCTTCAAACTCCGGAAGAACATAATTTTCTTTCAGAGAAATTCCTTTAACTTTTAAATTTTGTTCAATTTTTTCTTTAAATTTACCTGTTTTTATAGTATGAATCTGTTCAACTTTGTCATCTTGTCCGATAAGATATAATATTTCTCTGTCTTCTTTGGTAAAATATTTTTCAGATCTTATCATTAATCCTTTTATCTCGTCTAAAGGGATCTGGAAGATTATTTCATCAAATTCACCATTCCACAAAAGAAGTCTTTTATTGGTAAGATAAAAATATCCTGATCTCCAGGCGGTGTATATACCTTTACTATAATAATGGGAACCATATATCTTAAGATTGACTTCTTCTTCATTTAATAAGGAAACTTCCTGTCTTTTCCTATGTTCTCTTTCCCAAATTCGAGTTTTCTCATCCCAGGCCTGCATCACTCCATATTTAAGCATGGTTTCCATTCCGGCTAATGCTGCTCTTAAATTAACCCCTATTAAAGGAATACCGGCAACTGAAATAATAATATCAGCATTGATTACCAAGCCTTTATCCAAAATTCTATCTAATAAATCAACTAAAGTTGCATGTGCATTTCTAGTCGGTTCCATTTATCGCTTCGCTCCTTTGTCAGACGAATGAATACGGTGGCCAGGGTCCGGTAAAGCGGACAGAAAATTCTGGCATCTGGTCAATCTTGTCTAATTCACTACCTAATATTTTACTTTTTTCTTTATCAAGCAGGCAAGAAAGATTCAACAACATCGGTTTTTTTTCTTCTCCCTTTTTGGTCTTATCAACCTTAATTTCATCAACACAGCTTTTAATCTGTTCATAAAAATCCTTAAAATACCTATCTGCTTCTTTCTCTATCTCTTTTTTTAATAAATTTTCTAATTTCTGCTTATACATATAAGCTAATCCCTTAGATTTTATTTTTATCTCATTACTCAATTTTTTAATCTCTTTATTCGAATCAATGACCCTTTCACTAATAATTTTTATATCCCAAAATATCTGGATTCCGAACTCAGCCTTACCTTCAAGTTTACTTAATTTTTTTTTCAGATTTTCGTAATCATCCTTCAACCAGTTCTTCATATTCTCCTCTGGTTCTCTTTCTTCCCCTCCAATAATTATAGTGTCAAATCCTAATGGTATTATAGTGCCAAATCTCTCCCAGGCATTTTCAATCACCTTTTCATGAGCAATAATCCATGATTTGACCTTTTCCTTATCTTCTGATTTATAAGGCTCTGTAGAACATTTGTGAATTACGGCACATAAATCTTCATACGGAATAGTGTAAACCTCATTATTATCTAACCCGATATTGCCAAATGATATTTTTTTATTACTATCGACTATACAGTAAAGGTATATTCCTTCAGCCATATCATTTTTCTCCCTTTTCCATTTCCTTAGCCCATCTGTCAGGGTTTATCATTTTATTCAGAACATCATCTACTATATTATCCAGCCCATCTCTCACAGATTTAACTGATTCAGTAACACCCTGTTCTTTTTTCATTTCCTCAATAGCCACATCTAAATCCATAAGGGCTTCTCCGAGCCTTTCCATCTCTTCCTCGGATAGACTGCCTCCTTCCATACGCTTCATTGCCTGGAGATTAAGAGTATCTTTAATTATTTCTACTAAAGCAATAACTAAACCTAAAACCCCGTGTTTTAAGTTGTCTTCATTAATGTCTATAGGCATTTGTCGCTACGCTCCTTTTACAAATTAAGAATGAAGAATGAAAAATTAAGAGTATAAAACTAGTAATTACATGACAAATTAAGAATTAAATCAAAAACTAGTAATTAAATACAGAGAATAGAATCTTTTATTTATTCTTTATTCTGACTCCTGTATTCTGTATCCTGTTATTTTTTTTCTGCCTTCTGAATTTTAACTTCTAAGATTCCGTTTTTATACGATTTTTCTATCTTTCCCTTAGGTGCGCAGGGTAATTTCAACTCCTGATGATATCTACGATCAGGAATATCTGTAGATATTGTAAGCTTATCCCCTTGTAAATTAAGTTTTATATCTTTCTCATCTACACCAGGTATCTCAGCTATTACCTTGAGATAATCTTTCTCATCAAAGATATCTACTGGACGTTCCCGGGGTACTGGAGGAGGAGAGGGTTTCACTTCTGCTCTCTGTTTCACAAAAGGTTTTTCTCTAAAACTCCTTCCTTTTGCACCTGGAGGTATACCTCGTTGTATTTGCGAGGGTCTTCCTCCACTCCTCTTTAAAGGGGTTTCTCTTATCTTGCGCTCTACTTCTTTGTCAACTTCTTTAAGCTTCTCTTTGAAAGCCGGAGATTTCTTTAAACTTTCAATTAAACCCCCAAGTCCTGGAATCATCTTACCTATCCCTTTAAGAATATCTCCTCCCACATTCTCTTCTTCTTTTTTCTCTTTTTCTTCCTTCTTCTTTTCTGTCATCTTTTATCCCTTCTGTCTTCTGTTTTCTGTCTTCTGTCTTCTGTTTTCTGTCTATAGTCTATCAGGGCGTATGCAATACGCCCCTACTTTTTTCTCTCTTTTATTTTCTTCACGATATACGATATACTTGATACTATTTTATATTCTGACTTCCGTCTTCTGTTTTCTGTCATCTGTTATCTGTCTCGGGCTTATATCCACAAATAAAACACCCTTTTTCTTCCAATTCTTCAGTAACTACTTTATGACCACATTTAAGACAATGAGTATAATAAGATTTTTTTTGCTTCTTTTTTATCTTGGTCAGTTTCAGTTTCTCTTCTGTTCCTTTCCAACCACAGGCATAACATCCCTTTTTCAGTAATTCTTTTTTTACTACCTGCTTTCCGCAAGAAGGACATTCTATCCAATAACCAGATTCCCTTCTCTTTTCACTTTCCTTAAGGCTCTCTCTATGTATTTGATTTAAGAGAGTTTCCGAAATAGGCTCGAAACTCATCTGGTATTCTCCTTTTTATCAATATTATGCTTCTGGCTTGAGTTCTCTGGCTTTAGCAGATATCCAGCCACACCAGGGACACCCGGTACTTATAAGCTCTTCAACAGGTACCCTCTTATCACATTGAGGACAATTTTCCTTAGATACCATAGCTTCCTTCCAGGCTGCAGTTTCGTAATTGGTACCAGATGGAAACTCCAAACCATACTTGGCAGCAGTCTCAAAGGAAGCTAAAGCGGCTCTTATCTTTATGCCAAGCAGTTCAACACCAGCAACAGAAATAGTGATATCTGCATTGATTACCAATCCCTTATCCAGAATGCGATCTACTACATCAACTAAAGTGCCACCACTTGAATAATCTTTTGTCGCTTCTATTACCATTTTATTCCCCCGCTATTACTCATTATAATTAAGAATGAAAAATTAAATTACAATATGCAAATTAAAAACAATTAAGAATTAAATTACAATTTAAAAAACAAGAACTAAAAACCAAGAACTAGTAAATTAAGAAATATGCAAAATTGATATAAAAATTCTTTATTATTTAGCAACAATTCCTTGACCATGGCAAACATGGCAGGCAACAGGGTGGGGTCGGTGTGGATATATTCCAGACCCACCACAAACAGGACATATTTTTGAGGGTGTAATTTTAGTAACTACTCCCAGTCCACCGCAGGCAAGACAATGCAGCCTGCTGGTTGTGTATGGCTGAATGCCTGAACCATGACAAAAATTACAGGTGACAACCGGCCCCAATATCTCAACTTTCCCTTCACCATGGCAGACCTGACATTTAGAAAGTTTGGACAAAAGATCCCAGGGGTCTTTTCCTGTACCCTTGCAAAAAGCACATTTAACTTCTACTTTATTTTTTTCTATTTTTTTAATTTCCTCGGGTGCTATAGCAGCCCATCGTGGTTTTTTAGCCATTTGGCTCCCCCTTTTTTATTATTTATTCAGTTCTTTTAACTTTTTATTCAGTTCTTTTTCTCTCTTTTCATATTCTTCTTTAGATATTTCTTCCATTTCCCGACGCATCTTGAGCTCAAGGAGTTCCTGCACTAAGGCAACCTTAGGATCTCTTTCTTCCTCAGCCTGTTCCTGAACTGCTTCTGCAATTTCCTTAATTGCTATCATAGGGGCAAAAGGAACATAAGGTATAAGGCGCAAGAATTGGCCAAGTCTCATCTCTATGGGAGCAATTCGTCTTTTTCGGCTTACCGGTATTTTTATCTTACCCCATTCTCGGGACGGCAATCTTCTCCAGGCTACAGGTAAAGTAACTCTCCCGGCATTACTAACCAAAGGAATCACCCCTGATACTAAAGGAATAGGTTCAGACACCAAAGGTGGCCCTGCCTTCGCAACTGAAGGAATAAATGCACTTACTGATGCTATAGCTGCCCCCGGTGGCAGAAGTTTGGGTCTAACTATTGAAGATACCGGTGGCTTACTGACCGAGACTACAGCATTACCCCCTGAGGCTACATTTCCAATCCCTAAAGGCACAGCAAGATTCACTGAGCGAAATTTAGGTAAATTCTTCAGCCTCTCTCTATCTGCCTCTCGACTCTTTGGCCTTCTTTGAAGAGCAGATTCTTTCTTTCTTAAGTAACTTTTCTTTTCAGGAGACATTTTTCCTCCTCTCTTTCGATTCAATTAATAATTAAAAGTTAAGAATGAAGAAAATTCTCAATTCTTAATTCTTAATTCTCAACTGTTCTTTATCCATATATCTTATTAGCAAGTTCCCCTAATCTATTAATACCTTTAATCTGATAAGGGAAAAGAGGTAATAGATTAATTTGATATTTTCCAACTTTTTTAATTATTTCCTGAACAACCTTAAGCTGTTCTTCTCTTTTTACGCTACAAAAATTACAATGGTTAGGCGGTATAACCATATTGATCATCAGATGTCTGCAAGGAATTTTGAGTCTGGCAAGGGCAGCTAAAAGATCTTCTGTCTCCGCAAATCCCATCTCCTCAGGAATGGTTATAGCCACAAACTCGGTATTACTGGAATCAGTAAGTATCTCCTGGATTTTTCTTACCTTCTTAGAGAAGTCTATCATCTCTTCTGCTATCTTGTTTAACCGTACCACTCCTTTATATTTTAAGAGTAATTTAAAAATAGTTTTTAACCAATCCCTTATTACCTGAGGCATCTCCAAAAAACGAATTAGATGACCGGTGGCAGCTGAATCCAGAATATAGACATCAAATCTTCCCTCATCTACAAAGTCTGTAATCTCATTTAAAGCCAAAAGTTCATCTAACCCCGGAGGACTAACAGTAAAGAGCTCTTCCATTACTTCCCGATCAAACTTTACATCCACCCCTTTTCCAAACCTATTGAACATCTCATCTATATTTTCTCTATGTTTCTTTTTCCAATCTTCCAATATTTTCGTTGCATTCATCTCACAACCGTAAAGATTATCTGTCCCTTTTATAGAGGTTAAGGTATCCTTAATAGATGTTTCAAAACTATCCGATAAAGAATGTGCAGGGTCAGTAGAAAAAATCAATATTTTCTTATTCGGTTCTTTCTGAGCTTTCCTTAGCGCTGTAGCACAGGCTAAAGAGGTTTTTCCTACCCCGCCTTTTCCTCCAAATATAATAAACTTTAAGTCTTTTTTTTCAATATCTAATGCTTGGCTTTGGGCCTTCAAACCTTCTTCTATAAGAGAAAAATGATAATTAATTGGTTTGTATTCCTGGATTTCGCCAAATAATATCTGAGCATATTCTTTTAATTTTTCTATACCCCTGATCTGATAAGGAAAAAGTGGCATAGTAAGAAGATTATAATCAGAAAATCCCTTCCTGATTCGAGATAGGTTTTGCTTTTGATCATTTCTTCTTCCATTACAAAAGATACAATTATTTTCGGAAGTTACCACACGATTGATAATGATATCTCTTACCCTGATGTTGTAATCTTTAAGGCGCTTTAAAAGTTTTTCTGTTTCATCTATACTCATTGCCTCCGGAATAGTAACGGGGATGAATTTTGTATTTTGTGAGTTACTTAACAGCACCTTTACCCTATTTATATCTTTAGACATTGTCTCTATAAATTCATCTGCATCATCTTTCTTATATCTACCGGCAAATTTTTTAACCATAAATCTATATTTGGATTGCATCATATCCATTAGATGTATCCACTTATTCATTTCTGTTGGTAAACTTAAAAGTCTTAATGTATGCCCGGTGGGTGCGGTGTCAAGGACAATTAGGTCATATTGTCCATCTTTTAGTAGTTTGGAAATCTCTATTATAGCCATAATCTCATCCAATCCTGGTATTGCAAGTTCATAGAAATCAGCTATGTCCTGTTTATCAAAGTAAGTACCACGGTCAGCTATTTTCTTTATAGCTCTTTCATGTTCTTTTTTAAAATCCTCACCTACCGTATCTGCATCTATCTCCAGAGCCCAGAGATTATTTAATCCTTCTATCGGCGTAATATTGTTTCCAATGTTACATCCAAAACTATCACCCAATGAATGAGCCGGGTCAGTAGATACAATCAATATTTTTTTATCAGGGTAATTTTGGGCTAAATAAAGGCCTACAGCACAAGATGATGTAGTTTTTCCACACCCACCTTTCCCTCCAAAAAGCAAAAGAGAATAACCCTGAAAATCTAACACATTCCCCATCTTTAATAATTTCCTCCAATATTTACTTTTCTGATATTTTATTGAAGTATTCTTATTTTTTACCTCGCTAAATCAAGATTTTAATTTTTATTATTCTTCTTCACCTTCTTCGCCCTCGGTGTCTACTCTCTTTCTTAACCTTGTCCGCTTAAATTCAATTACATTAGCATCATCATCTAAAAATACCTCATAAACAGCTAAGATATCCATCTGATCAGGAATAGCATGCTTTTCCACCATTTCTACAGTAACCTTCCAACCCTTTTCCTCTTTAACTGCTCCTAAAGTAGTAGAAAGTTCCAATCCGGTAATACTGCTCAATTCCTCACGAGCTTTCTCGATTAATTCATACATAGACTTTGCCATTTTTAATTCCCCCTTATTTTTAAAATTTTTTTCTCACTTACATTACATTTGTAATTTGCAGCCTCATTTAGATCAAAATAATTTTTTTTGCTTAATTTCTGGTTAATCCTGTCACTTACTTTTAAATTTTGCTCCACAGGAAGGACAAAATGCGTAATTATATATAAAGCGCCAGGTTGCTCCACATTCAAGACACTCGATATCCAGGGCTTCTCCGCATACCGGACAAAAACTACAATCTGCACTTGTTGCTGTGCCACATTTTGGACATCTAAATGGGCCAAGATTTTGAGTTTGCTCTGCCATATTCCTCTTACCTCCTTCCTTTTTGGTGATAATTGTGCCCCTACATTACTATTTTATTTACTTTTTGGGTTGTAATCATAATTTTATTTTTTCTATTTTTTCTCTTTATATTTCCTAATAGCTTCTAATCTATTCAAAAGTTTTTTTTCTTTTTTATCGTATTCTTCTTCGGTTATCTCCTCCATTTCATAACGCATCTGAAGTTCCAATAATTCCTCTTGTATTCTGGAAGTATCGGTAATATCTTCTTCTGCCATTTCACTTAATTTCTTGGAAATAAAGTGTATTCCTTTTATAGGCAGAAAAATGGGAAATACTATATCGAGTAATCCAATATTTAAGTCCTCATTGTTTGCTTCAACATTGCTATATCTTTTATTAGATGATTCTTTCACTCTTTTCTCCTTATTAACCTCTAAATCAGCTTTGTATCCTTAGTAGTTACTCTTTCAAAGAAATTACCAATTCCACAAAATTTATAGGTGGAACTGGCCCTACATATTTGAATTTTATTCTCCCATCATAAGTTGCAGTTAATTTATCTACTAATCTATCAAATTCTTCTACTTTAGATTTTTCTACCAAAAAAGATAAATTAGTGATCATTTTATCTCCAAAAACTTTATTGCTGCGTTTGTCAACATAATTATCTTTAAAAACATTTAAGATATCTCTTTCTTCTTTTGATTTCTTTCCTTCCAAAGCATGTATTACCATTTCACCTAAAGTCGCTTTTTTTCCATATGGGCGGTCAATTGATTTTAAAAGTAAATTATTTCTTAATTTTTTGATATCTTTATTTTCTTCAACAATCTCCTGGAAAATCCTTTGCATATCAATCCAGGATGCCTTAATACCTAATTCTACTTTATCATCCATTTTAGTTAATAAATCTTTAAATTCTTTATATCTGGCTTCAAGTACTTCTTCTTTAATCCTTTCCTCAGTACAAATTCCATTTTTACTAACGGCAACTGTATCGAACCTTACCGGCAAAACGGTATAATTTTCCATTAATTCTTCCAATATCTTTTGATGGCATATAAGGTTTTTTCTGGAAATCGAATAACTTATATCAGGAGAAGAACTAACTACCGCAGTAATATCTTGGTAAGATATATTATATACTTCATTGTCTTGGCCGCCAATTCCCGGGGAATTATACTTTTTTCGAAATTTATATTTATCATTTGATAAATCTTTTCTATCTCTGTTAACTCCGACTATACAGTAAATGTATTTCCCTTTTTCCATCTTAACCTCAATTTATTTTAATTAGTTTAAAGCACTTACAATATATATTTATTCCTTATATTTATTCTTGTTGTCCCCATTTTAAGTCTAACTCCACAAAATTAAATGGGGCTATTGGTCCTATATATTTTAATTTTAATCTATCTTCATATATTTTATTTAATTTTTCTACATGTTCATCAAAATCTCTTGCATGGCTTTTATCTATCAAGAAGGCACAATTCAGTATCATCTTATCACCTATTATTTTATTTCTGCGAAACTCAATACATTTAGGTCTTAATACCTCTAAAATATTTTCTGCTTCAATCTCTCTTTTTTTCTCCAGAATATCTTTTACTTTTTTACCTAAACTAACCTTCTCATTTGTGTTTACTGAAATAGAACTTTTAATCAATTTTTCTTTCAATCTTTTTATTTTCTTTATTGATGCAATCTCTTTAAAAACATCTTCCATATCCTGCCAGAAAACTTTTAAACCCAATTCTATTTTATTATCCATACTTCGTAAAGAATTCTTAAGCACATGATAGTTTTTCATTAATAAATTCCTAATTTCTTCACTGCTGGTGGCAACAGTGCAGAATCTAACCGGAAGCACAGCATCATATTCTCCCATTATTTTTTCTATTACTTTCTCGTGAGCAATTAGATTTTTTCGGCTGATTACAAATTTAGTCATTGAAGTAGAACTAATTACGCAAGCTAAATCACGAAAACCCAAAGTATATACTTCATCATCCCTATCTCCAATTCCTATAGGTCCAAAATTCCTACTCTGAGATTCATTAATTACACAATATAGATATTTTCCCTTATTCATCTGTTATACTCCTTACTATACCCGTATTATCTCTACCATAATAAGTTCGCTTTGTTTGTCTCTTTCTAAGTCAATATTCTCCGCTTTACAACACTCTTTTAATAGTTGATAAGCCTGGGTAATTTTTTCAAAATCTTCTTCGAGCTGCAGGTTATTTGAGTCTTTATCGGGGTGATTTTTTTGGGCAATCTTCCGATAAGATTCTTTTATTTTCTCTAAAGAAACTTTATCTTCCAAACCTAATAATTTTCTCGCCCGGTCTATCTGCTTATATTCCACCCTTTTTAATTGACAGGTAAAAAAACTGTAAGAGGGCAAAGGTCCTATACACCTAAAATTTATCTTTTGTTGATACTCTTGATCCAGAGTTTTTAATTTAATATCAAAATCAGATTCTTTCCCTTTTTCCAGTAAAAAAGCGCAATTTAAAATCATCTTATCATCCATTACCGAGTGTTTCTGAAAATCAATAGTAAATTCCTTTAAATACTCAATAATGTAAGTTTGTTCTTTTTCTCTTTTTTTATCTAATTCATCTTTGATCATCATTCCTATTTTTATTCTATCTTGAAAAGTCTGGTCAGGAGATTTTTTCATAATCTCTGCTCTAAAATCCCTTATTTGATTACTTCCCCTGGCAATTTCTTGCATAATACTATTTAAATCAATCCAGGCGGCAGTTAAATCGAGTTCTATCTTTCCATCTATCATTGAGAATAATTCTCCAAACTTAGAATAACCTCTTTTTAAAACCTCAATAACTTCATCATTGTCGGCTGCAAATGTCCCAAACTTCATAGGAATAATAGTATAGTCTTTCATAATTTTCTCAATAATTGCTTGGTGTTTAATCAATAAATGACCTAAAGCTTCTTTAAGCATGGATGTATAATCATGTATAGGCGAATTACTAACTACACAACTAATATCTTTATAATTAATTGTGTATACATCTTCATTAGTTTTAACACTGAAAGGTTCAATGTTTTTCCCTTCAGTGTTATTTATTATTCCGTAAATATATCTTCCTTCTCTCAATTTAATATCCCCTTATTCTTTTGGTTATAATTATGTTGCACAATGAATTGTGCTCTTCCTGTTTTATTATCTTTTGTTCTTCCTTGGGCGTATGCAATACGCCCCTACATTTTTTTTGATTTCTTTTTTGCTTTACTGTGGGCACGATGTCTACCTGTGCGTATCCGCACGCAGACAGGCATCGTGCCCCTACATTACCATTTTGTTTACTTTTTGAGTTACAATCATGTTGTGTTATTTTGGTAAAAAATTATTTTTTTGAAGTAATTAATTTCATTGCTTCTTCAAAGTGTTTTTTCTTAATGCTGAATCCTTCAATATCTTTTTTAGTAGGTTTACCTTTCAATTTATTTAAAAACTCCCTGATGGCAAGCATTGAAGCCCTTCGGGCAATAGCCTCTATCTCTGCACCGGTATATTTATCAGTTATCTTGCTAAGCTGCTCAAGGTTGACATCTTTATCCAATGGTTTACCTTTAGTATGTATCTGAAAAATTATGAGCCTGGTGGCTTCATCTGGAATTGGGAGCTCTAAAAGTATATCGAATCGACCAGGTCGAATTATTGCCGGGTCAATCATATCTAATCTATTGGTAGCACCAATAACCACCACTCCTTTTAATTCTTCTATCCCGTCTAATTCAGTAAGAAACTGACTAATAACCCGCTCGGATGTGTGAGTAGAATCTCCCCCTCCAATACCCCGGATAGGAACCAGTGCATCTATCTCATCAAAAAAGATGATGGTCGGTGCAGCCTGCTTGGCTTTTTTAAATATCTCTCTTATACCTCGTTCACTTTCTCCCATATATTTACTGATTAATTCAGGACCTTTAACTGATATAAAATTAACTTGACTTTCATTAGCAACTGCTTTCGCTACCAAAGTTTTACCTGTACCCGGAAGTCCAAAGAGTAATAAACCTTTGGGGGGATTAGTCCTGGCCTTGGCAAAGAGTTCAGGATATTTTAAAGGCCACTCGATTGTCTCTATTAACTGATTTTTTATATTTTCTAATCCGCCTACATCACTCCATTTAACATCAGGCACCTCAATAAAAACTTCGCGTATAGCAGAAGGCTCTATTTCTTTTAAAGCTTCCATAAAATTTTCTGCTGTAACTTCTAACTCTAAAAGTGTTTCATAAGGTATATCTGCTAATTCAAAATCTACTTTAGGCAATATCTTCCTTAGGGCTGCCATAGCGGCTTCTCTGGCTAAAGCCTCTAAATCTGCTCCCACAAATCCATGAGTGATTTCAGCCAGCTTCTCTAAATTCACATCTTCTGCCAGAGGCATACCCCTGGTGTGAATCTGAAGTATCTCTAAACGAGCATTTTTATCTGGAATAGGAATTGTAAGTTCCCGGTCAAATCGTCCCGGCCGTCTTAAAGCAGGGTCTAATACATTGGGGATGTTGGTTGCTCCAATTACAATTATTTGTCCCCGTGATTCTAATCCATCTAAAAGAGCTAAAAGTTGTGCTACTACTCTTCGCTCTACCTGCTTTTCTCCCCCCATCTCCTCACGTTTAGGTGCAATAGAATCTATTTCATCAATAAAAACAATAGCCGGAGCATTAGCCTTTGCATCTTCAAACATACTACGAAGTCGACCTTCCGATTCACCATAGTATTTTGCCATCACCTCAGGTCCGCTTATGCTGGTAAAATAAGCATCGGTCTCATTTGCTACTGCCCGAGCTATTAAGGTCTTGCCGCATCCTGGAGGACCATGCAAAAGTACCCCCTTGGGAGCATCTATACCTATTCTTTCAAAAATCTGAGGATACTTTAAAGGGATTTCTATCATTTCTCTGATTCTTTGAATTTGTTTTCCCAAACCTCCAATATCTTCATAGGATATTTTAAGTCTCCGCCTTTGTTCACCTTCTTTCAGCTCTATTCTTATCTCTGTAGTTGGTTGTATTAAAAGTACTCCTTGTTTGGGAGTTGCAGCTAATATTTTAAAATCACAAGATTTAGAACCAAATAGAGTAGCTCTAACTCTATCACCCACTACCAAAGACAACCCTTCCAGGAGCCGCCCAATATACCGGGTATCTTTTTCACCGCGTAAACCACTTATAGTAATTGGTAATAAAGTAATCTTCCTGGCAGGTTCGTAAACTACTTTTTCTATAGAGGCTTTCTCATCCAAACCAATCTGGGCATTTTCTCTAATAATTCCGTCTATCTGAATAATTCCTTTATCCCTATCCTCAATATATGCCGGCATTACCTTGGCAGCTGTCATTCGCTTACCGGAAATTCCTACTATATCTCCCACTTCGCAGCCAAGCCTCTCAAGGTCTTTGGGATCCATTCTGGCAATGCCTCTTCCTACATCACGAGACCTTGCTTCTGCTACTTTTAGGATTATTTTTTTATTAGTCATATTCCATTCCTTTTCCTATTACTGCTTTGTCTCATATAAATTTCTTTAGAATTCTATTAAGCTTGTTTCTTAAGCTTTAACTCTAATAATCCATTTTTATAGATCAAAGAAATAGGCTCAGTCTCGACCTTAGAAGGAAGAAGAACCTCTTTCTTATACTTTTTCTCTTTTCCCTGGGTTGATATATTAAGAATATCACCTTTTATCTCTGTCTTAATATCTTCTTCGTTAACACCGGGAAGTTCTGCAATTACCATGATATGATCTTTTTCATCGAAAATATCTACTATGGGTTCTCTTTCTTCTTCTACTATCGGACCTTTGGGAGTTTTTTTAATATTTCCAAATGATTCAACTTTAGATTCCCCACCGGCTAAAGTTCTTACGGTAAAGCCATATACACCTTTTACTTTATCACCTAATCCTTTTATTTCACCTTTCTTGCTAATAGTTCCTTTACCTTCCTTGGCAATCTTGGAAACCGAATCAATAAGGCTACCTAAACCCTCAAAAATTCCTCCCAGGCCAAACCCAAAATCAGTTTCTTTTTTATCATCTTTATTTTTGTCTTCAAACACTTGATGTACCTCCTTTGATTTACTTTTTTGGTACTTTTTTTGTCATGCCTATAATTTTTATGGTTATAATTATGTTATCTTTTATTCTTCCGTGGGCGTATGCAATACGCCCCTACATTTTTTTATTTCGTTTTTGCTTTACTGTGAGCACGATGCCTCGTGCCCCTACATTACCATTTTATTTACTTTTTGAGTTTCAATCATTTTATAAATTTATAAAGCTGGCTAATTGCTGTTCCCCTCTATTATTAATTTCCACCCTTTAATATTGGTATAGGACCAGTTGTTTTAATTGGACTGATTGATTTTTTTCCCTTAAGAGTAAGTCTAAAATTTCCGCTGCTGATTTCTTCAAGATATCCATCAACAACCAAATTCTGACATATTTTAGATGTATATTCTTTAGATATTCCTATTTTTTGAGCTATAGACTCCCTTTTAGCATCTTTTAGTTCTGTGACGATCTTTAAAACTTGTTTTTCATTACCTTTCATTTTTTCTCCCCAATTTCTTACGTATACTTTAAAGTTTAATTAACGGTTTTTCTGCTTTTATTGGTGCAATAAGCTTCTTACCCTTGAGCGTAAGTTTAAATTTTTTATTCGGCTTCTCCTCAATATATCCATCTTTAGAAAGAATAGAACAAATTTTAGTTACATGCTCTACAGAAATAACTAATTTAAATGCTATAGATTTCTTATCTGCAATATCCAGTTCTTTGATTGCATTTAAAACTTGTTTTTCGCTACCTTTCATCTTATTTTCTTAGCCTCCAACGCTGAAATTAACTAAATTTAATATTATGGTTACCTAATTTCTCCTGTGGGCACGATGCATCGTGCCCCTACATTACCATTTTGTTTACTTTTTGGGTTACAATCATAGTATTTGTTTAGCAAAATTTCATAATTAAGCTCATTATTTTATCATTTATTTCTTTCTGTTTTTCATTATTTATATAATCCATCTCTGAATCCAGGATATCCAAACAGCTCCGTACAAAAGTCTGATTAGAAGAATTAGCAGCAGACCCGGATAATTTCATCACCTTGCCAATCATAATAGCAGCACGGATAGTGGGAATGGCTCCATTTTTATCTTCATTTCTTAAGGTTCGGATAATATTAACTATTTTTTCAGCATCTGTACCGGAAATACCGGATTTGGCTTTAGCTATTTCTATCTCTGTATTTCGGTCATAATGCTGCAGCTTTATAGTGATCATCCTATCTCGGAGTGCATCTTGTGATTTGTGTACACCGGCGTATTCATGGGGATTGCTGGTAAATATAGCGGAAAAATTCGGATGAACCTTTAAATATCCTTCAGTTCCTCTGGCTGCAGGAAGATCTAACATTTTCTCCTCTAATACAGACAAAAGAATATTATTTGCTTCCGCTTTAGATCTGGTAAATTCATCATAAATAAGGGTAAATCCATGTTTACAGGCTACAGTCAATCTATTATCTACCCATCTTCCGGTAACATCCTCTTCTGCTTTTAGAACCGAATGGATAAAATTATCTACTACCTTCCTCTTCCGATACCCGAATTCTCCTCCTACTAAATCAGAAGTGCCAAATTGTTCATCTCCATGGATTAAGATGGTCGGTCTGCCTGATTGAGCAGCCAAATACATAGCCAGGGTAGTTTTGCCGGTTCCTGCCGGACCTGATAAGTGTATTGGATACCCTGCTTGAAGGTATAAAGAGGCTCGATTTATTAAATTTTCTATTTGCGGGGTTTGGATAAAGTTTGGCTGGACCTTGTTTAATAATATTGGCTGAATTTCTGAAATTTCATCAATTGCATTCATTTTTATTTTCTCCTCTAAATATTTTATTTAATTTCTATAATCTATTTTTTTCTTTTTGTGAGTAAATTTTTAATTTCCCATCTGTACTGCTAAACTGAATCTGCTCGGTTATTATGGGAGGTTTTCCTTTCCTTTTTAGATTACGCTGCCTCATATTTTCCCAGGATTCTATTGTGGCAAGCCAGTTATATCCACTATGCTCTAGATCAATGAGGCGTCCTGCCTCACAGAGTATATTTTCCAAAAACTCTCTTGTTTGCTTCTTATCATTTAGGTTAAAGGATATCTCTTCGAAACGCTTGCTAAGTGATTTATTTAAAACATCTACCCTTAATTTTTTTAATGCTTCCCTTTTTTCTACCTTTTTACAGGAGGATATCTCAAAATTTTCATTAATTTCTATTCTGTATATTATAGGAATATTTAATCCGGCAATTCTGCGGATCTTTTTCTCTTTCCAGGTTTCTATCCATATAATACATTTTTTTTCCTGCCATTCAATATTAAAAATCTCTCCGGCATCTTCTAATAACTTTAGTAATAAATCAGATAATTCTTTGGGATTTTTAATCACTTTCTTTTCTCTTAATATTTTACTAAATTCTGATAGAATTTCATTTAAGGTCTTCTTATATTGCTCATATCTTATTCTTTCTTTTTCTGCTTCTTTCTTTTTTTCTTCTTTCTTTTGCCACCATTTATCCGCCCGTTGTTTTAAATTATAAATATCATTATTTTGAGTTTTCTTCCCCAATGCTCTTGCCCATTCTTTGGCAATTAATTTCTTTCTTATGGCTACCACTGTAGCCGTATTAAGAGGTATTTGTTTTTCCTTTTCACCTTCCTTTTTATTTAATGGTGAATACTGAGCCCAGTTTGCTTCATTAGAATAAGTTGTGGTTTGGGAAAATAATTTCTGTTTTTCGTAATCAGTATTTTTCTTAACTGAAGCCTCATTTTTTTTGAGAATTTCCTTTTGTCCTTGCCTCCCTTCCAATTCTTTCTTCTTTTCCCACTGCGAAGCTGCCTGTTCTAAAAGAGATGGAGACTGTATCTTTTTTTTATATATTCTAGCTTTTTCCTTAGATATTTCTCTTCTGGTTTCAGCTCCTACATTTATATTTTTCTCCATTTTAACCCCTTTCAAAATCATTCTAATTACTTTTCGTTATTATTCATCATTAGGCGTAAGGTCATAGAAAACACCGTCTCGTATAAGAAGTCTTTTTTTGACCAACGCATTACACAGATATTCGGCATATGTGGAGGAGATCGGAGGTGACATATTCTTAGCTACAGCAATCCTATCCAACTTACCTAATCTTTTAATAACTTCCAATGCTTCTTGCTCACTTCCTGATGCCGCTGAGCGAATTGGTCTTTCTTTTTTATTGACTCGATAAGTTTCCTGGGCAAAATCGCCAAATTTTTCTGTTTCTTCTGAATCATAAATTTCTCGTTGCTTTTCTCTCTTCACAGTTACAACACCTTTTCCTCGACAGTTTATACAAACAAGCTTATTGGTGGGTTCCTTACCTGTCCCTTGACAATGAGAACATATCTCTATAGGTTCATCCACATGAACAACCCCTTTACCCTTGCAAGCTGTACAAGTAATAATAGTTCTGGGTTTTTCTTCTCCCGTCCCTCTACAATAAGCACATCTCACAGCTGGTGATTCAACAGAAACTGAACCTTTACCTTTGCAGACAGGGCATTTTGAGCCTTTAGGTTTTTCACCTGTTCCGTTACAAAATGCACAAGGATATACCTCACCTTCTAAAAGCTCACCTACTTGATAAATACTATTTCCTCTGGCTGCAGATTTTATTTTAAACGGCTGCCATACCCATTCATCTTTTAATTTTTTTATACTACTCTTTCCCGTATGTATCTTTTTATGTGATTTTGAATCCCATTCCCAATCCATCTTAACCCCACCCTTCGGTAATCATTCTAAACATCTTTTTTTTCTATTTGTCATGAAATCTAAATTATTTAAGCAATATTCGGTTGCAAAATCAATAATTCCAATTCAACTTATTCATATGTCCAGGAATTTTTGCCTTTTGTTTAACCACTGTATTCAGCTCTTCTTCTGGTTCTTCTATGCCACCTTTAGGGACTTTGGGTAGTTCCTTCTCTGTTTTTACCAGCTCTTTTTTCATTTTTCTCCAAGAAGTTGAAATATTTTTTTGTCTTTTACCCAAAGTTTGTCCATACTTTTCTATCCGCGCTTTTTCTTTACTCATTATGTACATATCCAGATATTCTTGTCCAGCATTTTTCGGTTTAGAATGTAGCTTGGAACTTATGCTGGTATTCGGAGGTATACTATCCCCTCTCTCCGGTTTCTTTTTCCTCCCTTCCTCATTTTCCCAGGGGAAAAATTTATCAGCATCTTCTTTATAATCTGGCAAAATTCATCACCTCCTTCTTCAGAAGACAGAGGTCAGATGTCGGAGGTCAGAAAAGAACTGTTTTCTGTTTCCTGTTTTCTGCCTTCTGTCTTCTGCATTTTAACGTGCAGCCTTACGTTTATTTATGATCAGATAAGGACCAATATCAGGTCCCTGAAGCTTTATCTCAACTAACTGCCCTTTTTCTAACTTTGCTTGTCGGCGAATATTGCTGGGAATAGCAATTTTCCCTTCTTCGTCAATTTTGGAAAATCCTCTCATTAATGCCATTTTGAACCTCCTTTAAATAATAATTAGTCACAGATTGTTATTAATTCTATGCAATTAAGCCTATGACAATATTAGTTAGCAATACTTATTAATTAAATCGATTAATACTTGTTTTACTTTCTCTTGATGAGTTTTAGACCCAATCCTGCTCGTTTCTGATGTTAATATTTCTAAGGCTGTTTCTTTAAAAATCGTATTATCTTTAGAGACTACGCCATTTCTCACCTGTAAAGTTTTACCAATCATAATAGGACCGCGTATAGTAGGAGCATATTCGCATACAGCTGATTTTCTTAAACCTCTAATTATGTTTATTAGTTTCTCTGAATCCACCCGTGAAAGTCCTGTTTTGGTGTTGCAGATAGCTACCTCTGTTTCTTTGTCGAAATGGTCTAAATCCATAGTAATCATCCTGTCTCTTAAGGCATCCTGACTTCTATAAACACCGGCATATTCTTCGGGATTAGAAGTAAAAATAGCGGTAAAATTGGGGTCAACTCGAAGGTAGCTTTCACTACCTTCCCTGGCTGCCGGTAGATCCAGCATCTTCTCTTGAAGGACGGAAAGCAGGGTATTATTTGCTTCCGGGCGGGAACGGGTAAATTCATCGTAAATAAGGGTAAATCCATATTTGCAAGCTACGGTTAAGCGATTATCCACCCAGCGTTTCTGCATATCTTCTTCTGTCTTTAATACTGAGTGGATAAAATTGTCTATGACCTTTTTCATATGATAGCCATATTCTCCACCTATCAAATCAGATGAGGAGAATTCTTCGTCTCCATGAATCATTACTACAGGTCTAACTATTTTTGAAGCCACATGCATAGCAAGAGTAGTCTTGCCTGTTCCTGAAACTCCTCTAAAATGGATCGGAAATCCGGCAGAGATATACGCTAAAGCTCTTTCAGTTATATCCTTTATTTGCTTAGTTTCTACAAAATTAGGCAAAGCCTTGGGTTCTAATACTGTACTTAATTCTTCAACTGGCATTTTCTACACCTCCTGTATAATTACCAAACACATCTGCTGTTACCGTTTATTAACAGATGGGTTAATCGCTTTTTTATCACTACTTAATTTTACTAAAAAAAGATGCGATCTGCAGGTCATACAACCCCCTTCTTGTATTAGGAGGAGATAAATTATATTATTCTATTTTAAAATTTGCTTTACACTACTCCTTTACCATGACAATTTAAACAAGGAAGATCGTCCGGAGCTTGACCGGTTCCATTACATTCAGGACAAATCTTTGCATCTTTCGTCATAGTAACCACACCTTTACCTCCACATACAGTACAGGTAAGTCTTTTACCTGGATAGATACCTGTTCCATCGCAGAAGGCACATTTTGTGGTTGGTGGTTCAACTTTTACTTTTCCTCTTCCTAAACACACCTGACAGATAGACATAGGAGAAAGAAGCTCAAAAGGATCTTTACCGGTCCCCTTGCAGAAAGCACATTTTATTTCAGTAGCTTTTCCTACTTTTATTTTTTTAGCCATCTTTTTCACCTTCTTTTTAATAGCATTATACTTTTACATCTTTTTTCTATAATGGGAAGTAAAGATTTTCCTCTTTTCTCAATTTACCTTCATCTAATAATTTTTTAGCTATACGCCCTAATTTCATTCTCATGGCTCCGAGAGGTTCTTCCATATCGCCAACCCTTACTCCTTCCGGATGTTTCTCAATAAACTCTAATACTTTTTCTTCTAATGAAACTTCTTTTTCTTCTATTTCAGTTACCTCTGGGATTGAAACTTCTTTCTCTTTTGGCTCTAATGCCTCTGGGATTGAAACTCTCTTCTTTTCTTTAGCGCTCATTTTGGTTAATAGTTCTTTCCATGCACTTGCCGTCTCTTCACGTTCTTTCTTAAACCCAGCAATAAGCCCAGCTACTTCAGCAGCTCTTTCTTTATCTTCACCGCTAAATCCCGCCAGTAGTTGGGCTACTTCAGCGGCTCTTTCTTTATCTTCACCGCTAAATCCCGCCAGTAGTTGGGCTACTTCAGCGGCTCTTTCTTTATCTTCACCGCTAAATCCCGCCAGTAGTTGGGCTACTTCAGCGGCTCTTTCTTTATCTTCACCGCTAAATCCCGCCAGTAGTTGGGCTACTTCAGCGGCTCTTTCTTTATCTTCACCGCTAAATCCCGCCAGTAGTTGGGCTACTTCAGCGGCTCTTTCTTTATCTTCACCGCTAAATCCTTCTAAAAGCTTAGCTGCTTCAGCAGCTCTTTCTTGATTATTTTTCTTACAAGTTTCTAAAAACTCGGAACACCACTTTTTTCTATCTTTGTGCATATTAATTATATCTTCACCTAATGCTCTCAGATCATCTGCATTTGCCATTTTCATTTCCTCCTTATTTTAATCAATTTTATATCTTTACAAATAAAATAATTGCCTTAACAGAATATCTCTTCTTCATCGGTCTATTAGCAACTTTACGTTAGACCTTAGTGATAAACTAAAAGTTCCTGATAAATTAATTTTATCCCCAATGCAATTTAGATGAGTCCAAGATATGCTCGGGATTTTACGTAAATTATCCTCTTTTTATAGAAGGGCAATTATTTTACACTTCTATGATCCCAAGGATATCTCACACTCCTTTAGATTGAGAGTAATTATGCTGCTGCTGGTAATAAACCTACTGCTTCAGCATACTTTAAGAAAGTCTCAACTGATGCAACTACTACTCTAGCTTCAATTGCTAATAATTCAATACCTACGAGAGACACTCTAACCCAAGCATCGACTACTATGCCTTTATCCAAAATTCTGTCTACTACTTCTACCAAGCTGCTGGATGCTATTGCTTTTTCTACTGCCATTTTTTTTCACCTCCTTCTTTTTTGGGATATATTTCCTCTGCCGTAAAGGCAGAGATCGACCCTTGTAAACACATTTTACTTTACGTTAGCTATTACCATCTGCCATTGATCATCTATTTCATCTTTCACTTTTTCAAATTCATTTAATATTTCATCTATTTTAAGACGCCTATTTTCATGTTCGATGCGAAATGCTTTCAACATCGCTTTAAGATCCTTGGCCTTTACAGAAGATCCTTTTTCCAACAACATTCTCAGTGCTGTATTTAATTCTTCTTGATCCCGATGAAAATCCTTGAGCATTTGGCTAATTCTTTTTTCTCTATTTTTTGGTCGGTCCAGTATTTTGTTCTTCAATTCTTTAAAATCTTCTAATATTGAAGGATTTTTTAACGCAAGATTTTTTTTTAATTGTACTACTATTTCCTCTTCTTCCTTGCAAAATTCTTCTACTGTTTGGCTAACTTCCTTTTCTTTCATCTTTTGATTGTTTCTGATCTCAGCTATCATTAAATCAAAATCTTTTTTTCTTAAAAATTCATTTTTAGCCAATATATCTCTTAATTTATTAATCATTGAATCCTGGTCATTTTGATATTTTCCTATTTTTTGATAGACTTGCCTCATTAAAGAAGTAACCATTTTTACCTTTGATTCATACGAACCGATCATTCCTTCAATTATCTTGTTGAACTCTTTTGAATCTTTCATAAATTCCTCTATAATAAAGATTAAAAAATTTGAATAAGTTTGACAATATGTTCAGGATTAAGATTTGATTTGTAATATGTATTCTCTTTCACATTTTCTTATTCATATTTTAATCTATTTACATCCTACTACAATCTAGTCACATTTTCCTTCGGGAGAAAACCTGATTTTTCTGAATAAAAGACCCTATATTTTATACCGAGGGAGTTTAGTGGCAAAATACACCTACCCCAATTTTTGCTCATAAATTTTTAACTATTCCTTCAATTATCTTGCTGAACTCTTTTGAATCTTTCATAAACTCCTCTATAATAAAGATTAAAAAATTTGAATAAGTTTGACAATATGTTCAGGATTAAGATTTGATTTGTAATATGTATTCTATTTAACATTTATTAAAAATTAAATTTAAAAACGTGCCAGGACCCGCCTAAAATCCTGGCACTTTAGGAGGATTAATAATGAAAATTAAGTGTAACAGTGGCGGTTAATTGTTTAATAAGGATGTCCAAATCTCCTTTCTCTTTTCTTTTTAGGTACTCTATAAAATAGTAGCACCTTTACTTCTTCATGTTTTATGTTGGTAAAATTATAATATACAATCCTAATCACGTTGTCACTCAGTAAAAGACCTAATTTTTTTCAAATAAAGACCCTATATTTTATATACACCATTTCATATCCTCTTCAGGTAATCTTGTCCAATATCCTGACAATATCTTCTAAAAAAGAGGATTTCTCTATATATTCATCTGCACCCAATTCCATTAGTTCATTAATAACTTCTTGAATAACAAAAATGCTCATCACAATTACTTTAGTCTTTGGTTTATTCTTTTTGGTAAATTTAAGGACTTCTATTCCATTCACCTTGGGCATTCTTATATCAGTAATCACTACATCAAAATTATCAGCAGCAATCTTATTTATTGCTTCCTCACCATCCTTAGCAGAAACTACTTCATATTTATTTTTTTTTAATCTCTCACTAAAACTATCTCTAATAAATTTGTCATCATCTACTAATAATATTTTCTTTTTCATAAATTTTTTCGCCTCTTTAACATATTATTTAGGATTCTGTAGGGGCACAATGCATTGTGCCCCTATATTTGTCCTTCCCGCATCCCTATTCTGTCATTCTCGCGGAAGCGGGAATCTATCTTTCTTTTTTGTCTCCTGACCTTTGTGGGCACGATTCATCGTGCCCCTACATTTTCTTTATGTTATTTCAGGCAAACATAAGGTTAATATCTCTCTACCTTATATTAATAAGCAAGTAATGTGCCAATTTATTCTATTAAAATAAAAAATGCATTTGGATCTCTCCAAATGCATTAAAAAATAGAAGTTTTAGTCAATATTTTTTATTTTTGAATTTTATGCCATTTTAATTTTTCTATACTATTCTAGTAAATCTATGGTTCTGATACCATAAAATATGGTTCATTAACCATAGATAGTATTTATTTACCTATTTACTCCATATGGGCATATGCCCATATAAGTAAAAAATTGTTTGAGAGATATTTTGTAGGGGCACGATGAATCGTGCCCCTGTCAGTTAATATTATAATCCCTACAGAAGGAAAAGGAATAAGAATAATATAAGCGGGTATTTTAGAGGGACATGTGAAGTCCATATTCTTTAATCTTGAGATAGAGAGTTTTGTAATTTATTTTTAATAATCTTGCGGCTTCGGCTTTATTCCAATTAGTCTTTTTTAAAACGTCTAAAATAATTCTTCTTTCCGTCTCTTGAGAAAGCTGATTAATTATCTTTTTAAGAGAAAAACCTTCAGTAAAATTTATATTTTTTCCTTTTATGTCATCACCTACTAAGCATACTCCTTCGCTACTTTCCCTTAAGTAAAAAGGTAAATGCTCTGGTAGAATAATATCCTCAGCCATAATAATTGCTTGTTGAATAATATTTTGGAGTTCCCGAACATTTCCCGGCCACGAATAATCAACCAATAAGTGCATACTTCTCTCAGAAATATCCTTAACCTTCTTCCCCAATATAGGATTAAATTTGTTTAAAAAATGCAAAGCTAATAATGGTATATCTTCTTTTTGCTCTCTTAAAGAAGGAAGAAAGATAGAAAATACATTTATACGATAATATAGGTCTTCTCTAAAAGTCCCTCTTTTCATAGCTTCTTCTAAATTAGTATTAGTAGCAATAATAATTCGTGTGTCAATCTTGATTGGATACTTATCACCTATACGGTTTATCTCTCTTTCCTGAAGTGCTCTTAATAGTTTTACTTGTATATTAACTGGCAAATTACCAATCTCATCTAAAAAAAGTGTCCCTCTTTGAGCTAATTCAAATTTGCCTATCTTTTTTGCTATCGCCCCGGTAAAGGCTCCCTTAGTATGTCCGAATAACTCGCTTTCTATTAAAGATTCGGGTAGACCAGCACAATCAACTGCTATAAATGGTTTATCTTTCCTGGGACTATATCGATAAATAGTTTTAGCAATAAGTTCTTTTCCTGTACCGCTTTCCCCTCTAATCAAAACAGTGGTATTGGTAGGGGCAACCTTTTCAATTTTATACAATACTTCTTTCATTTTATCGCTTCTTCCAATGATATTTTTAAAACTAAATTTATCTCTTAATTGATGCCGTAAAGAAATTACCTCCCGAGATAAATCACGAGTCTGAAGAGCCCTCTTAATAATTATCTTTAATTCTTCATAGTTAAAAGGTTTACTAATATAATCGTAAGCACCAAGCTTCATTGCTTTTACTGCAGTTTCTACAGTCTGATAAGCAGTTAACATAATCACCAATACATCCTCATCGATAGCTTTTATTTTTTCTAAAGTTTCTATTCCATCCATTTCTGGCATTTTTATATCCAATAGTACTAAATCAGGTACTTCTTCCTTAATTTTTTCCAAACCCTTTTTACCACTATTAGCAACGGAAACCTTATACCCGTCTTCTTCCTCTTTTAGCATCTCTGAAAGACTCTGGCACAGTTCTACTTCATCATCAATAATTAGAATGCTAACCTTAGTCATTAATTTGCCTTCCTCTCCTTCTATCCAGGGGTAAAAGAATAGTAAAAGTTGTCCCTTCCCCCAACCTACTCTCTGCCGAAATATTTCCTTTATGCTCATTAATAATCATCTGGCAAATAGACAAACCTAAACCAGTACCATCTTTGCGAGTAGTAAAGAAAGGATGAAATATTTTCTTAAGGTTTTCTTCTGCGATACCGCAACCTGTATCTTTAAATTTTATTTTTATCTTTTTTTGTTTTGGATCATAACTTGTACTAATATAAAGCTCTCCATTATATCCCATAGCCTCTATTGCATTTAAGGCCAAGTTTAAAAAAACCTGCTCAAGGTGATCCGAATCGACCCAGACTTCTGGTAGTTTAGGATTATATTTTTTAATTATTTTTATATCCTTTATATTTCTTGGATGGAGTTCTTCCAAAATTGGCTCTAATCTTTCAACGATCACATTAACATTCTCACAGGTAAAATTAAAACTATAGGGGCGAGAAAAAGTTAATAATCCCTGTATAATTTTATTAATACGAATTATATTCTTTTGGACTACTTTTAATTTATTTTTTTGGAAATCACCATAGCATTTTTTTTCTAAATGTTCAATAGCCAAGCTCATAGTAGTTAAGGGATTCCTGATTTCGTGAGCCACACCTGCTGCTAATTGTCCAATGATAGATAATTTTTCCGATTGAATAAGTTGGTTTTGGGTCTTCTTTAGTTCTTTGGTCCGTTCAATAACTTTTTTCTCTAAATTCTGGTTTAATTCTTTAAGCTCTTGTTGCAATTTTCTCCTTTCGGAAATATCCCTACCGCTTAGATAGACGCCAGTTTTCCTTTGCAAGTCAATAAATACTGCTCCGGAAAAATCGAAAATTAAAGGCTCTTTTTCGGATATATTTA
>Ga0209986_10000302_pt1 | contig 47246 bp, 44 predicted proteins | sample BlataG_FD_183168 | JGI IMG/M metagenome (GOLD analysis project Ga0209986, IMG submission 183168) | Deep subsurface microbial communities from Black Sea to uncover new lineages of life (NeLLi) - Black_00105 metaG (SPAdes) (version 2) | ecosystem: Environmental > Aquatic > Marine > Oceanic >... | reverse complement strand
CGCTCTGTGAAGTCTGTGCCGCCGCGTGCAGAGGTGGCAAAGCCCCTTCCAAAGAGCGAGGTAAAGCCATCAACGAAGAGAGTTTTCATCTGCCCTCTTTGCAAAAATGGAGTGTCTGAGGACGCGAGAACCTGTGACAACTGCGGTGCTGAATTCGAATGAAGTTAAATGGCTTCCAACGTTCTTAACAAAGCGATCGGGAAATCCTACATGCTTCAGCGGTGGAATGAGAGCGAGCCGTTTTACCGATCCCCTAGAAAGATAGATATCCAGGCCAACCTGTGAAAATTTCATAGGCTGGGGCACAGCCGAATACACGCCTTCGGACATCAAGACATCATAACCCCGCTCAGGCGGGGTATTGAGTTTGGTGGATGAACTAGGAAGCACGCACCCTTTATAGGTGGGAGTATGTCACGTAAGCGAAAGGATATTCCTTTCCCCCTTCGTCGCTGAAGGGTGATAAGCATGCTGGGAAGGGGAGGGCGAACGTATGAAAATCAGATGGCATGGGCATGCGTGTTTTGAGCTTAATGATGATGCAACTGTAATCACTGATCCTCATGATGGAAAGAGCATAGGTATGCCTGTTCCAAACCTGATAGGAGACATTGTTTTAATCTCGCACGATCACTTCGATCACAACTGCGTTCGCATGGTGAAGGGGACAGACATATCTGTTATCAAAGAGCCGATAATGACCGTGGAGCGAGGAGTGAGAATCCAGGGGATCGAGACTTTCCATGACACCTCATCGGGAGCAAAGCGGGGGAAGAATATCGTTTTCGTTCTGGAGCTCGATAGCATCTCCTTTTGCCATCTTGGAGATCTGGGGCATATGCTCAACCCCGATCAGCTCGCTGCAGTATCATCCGTAGATGTGCTTTTCATTCCCGTTGGCAATATTTTCACGCTCGATGTTAAGAGCGCCATAGAACTATCGAGAATCATCAATCCAAAGGTGATCATACCGATGCATTATCGAATCGGTGGATTATCCCTATCGATACGGCCCGTGGACGACTTCTTAGAGGAGTTTTCAGAAGAGAAGATCGTCCGGGTGGGCAATGAAGTGGAATTCAAGCTGGAGGATCTTCCTGAAAAGACTGAGGTTTGGCTTTTCTCTCTTTAGATAGACTCATATGAGGTTAAGGCCGTCCTCGAGCTTTCCGAGCTCTATCGGGGTTGTCTTGTCACCTAATACGCAGCCGCAGTTGTTTGCCACCGCACATGCTCCGAGCCAAGGAGTTCCAAAGTTGAGCGTGGCAAAGGAAACGGGTACTGAGAATAGATCCTTTAGCATTGCAACATTATCATCGGTCGCCCTCGGATGACATATAATTCCGTTATCGTTCGAGAGGGCGATGGAGCCAACGGTGGATATGCCTGCGATGGTACCCTGTACGACCTCTACGCCAAGCACTTCCTCGAGTGTTTTCAAGCTCTCGGCCGAAATGCCAGGATGCACGAGAGCCGCTTTATCTGTTACGAGTATATTGTTGCCAGCCGCATTGAATTTCTCCTCCATGATCGCGATCTCAAGATCATCAGGAATTTTCAAGAGCTCCTCTTTCCTGATGAAATTGCTCACAACAATACCGTTTGAGTTCATTGATGCGAGGGAGCCAACTATCGGCGATCCCGCAATTTCCGTTTCAATAACCTCGACGGAAAGCGCCTGATGAAGTGCTTTGATCAGCTCCTTCTCCGCATTCTTCATGACGATGACATATTTATTTGAGGCGCAACAATAGACGCCGATATATGGATTGCCATGATGATTATTGAGGGATATCATATAGTCCGCCTCAAGACTCACTCCTCGGGAAGCGAGACCTCGATTAGCCCATCTTCGAATCTGATCACTCGCACGCGGATCTTCGCAGGCGGCTTCTCAATACCCTTGCTCCAGATCACCTCGCTGAGCTTCGAATCTATCCATATCTTATCCAATGGTGAGGTGAATTGCTCCTTCTCCTCCTCCGTCAGCCCCTCCTTTGCCCTCATATGTCTCGCAACGAACTCCTTGATTTCAGTGATCGCTCGTTTCGCCCTCTTGGTGCGTGGCACCGATTTAGAAATCTTTAATGGGACTGTAATTATTTTCTCGATCTCCTCTACCATCTCTCCCACTCCTCCTAATATATAATGTGGATTAGCCCAGCGTTCATTTCTTCATTGTGGTTCTCCGCCAATGCCTCCGCTTGGGATGCCTGAGAAAAGTCCTATTGGTTCTCATCATAACCCATGCGGGCACGCGGCGGTTGCTCTTCAGCGCGCGCATCAGTCGAAGCTTTCTGGCATAAGGTTTATTCCTCGCCAATTGATTCATCTCCTTTCTATCTTGATCTCTCTCTTCTTCGGCATTATCCGCTTCAGAAGATCTCGAAGTGTTGCATCGTCAATCTGCTGCTGAATTCTCCCAGATTGTGCAAGCAATAAGAGCTGGTTCTCAACCGACTCCACGATTTCCGGACGGGCCATTCTCATATTTGCAAGCCTCTCTCTCGCCTCCGGGGTCAATATCTGCCGCATGATAAGCTGTCGCTGAGCCTCCCTCTGCTTCACCTGCTCTTCTTCGAGGACAGCATGCTGCTGTCTTGCTAGCAGCTCTTGGATCTTACGTTGCCGGATTATTTCGAGCTCGTCTTGCTCCTCCATTTCTAAGGCCCTCTTTCGATTATAATTCAAATCTATAGAAACTTAGTTAGTTCTGGCCTATCAATGACCAGCTCTTTCAATATCTCATGAGATGTGTTATCGAGCAACGATCGACCTGTGGGAGTTACAGACCTGCCAACTCCTCGCTCCTTTTTTACGAGATTGCTCTTCTCAAGTTGCTTAAGTATTTCCCTGGCCACGGAACGGCTTCCCCTAACCGCATGATATGGTGCCGAACCGCGATCTATCTTGCCACCGTACTCCGCTGCTAGTCGTTCTATACCTATCGGACCCTTGATATATATCTTTCTCAGCATTGCGGCAGTTCGTACTTGCCACCAGTCTTTTCTTAATGGAGCTTTCTCCCTGTGCACCCCTGTCTTAATGAAGCTCGCCCATTCTGGTGGAGTTACGGCCTTAAAGTCTGCTAGTTTCATTGCAAGTCGCTCTATCAGCTGAGTCGCTGGCACGTCATATACTGTTGTCATGAATCCTCCTCATGAATATGATGAATAACCCGCGCTCGGACATGTTGGCTATCGGGTTGTTTGCCGCAATAATAGCTGACCTATATATATAGCTTTCAGGTCGAACTGCCGTCATATGAGCTATGCTGGCAGATGCAATAATCGGCTATTGAATGCTATTATGTTACTCTTATAACATGATTCAATTCCTGGTGAAGATACTCCATTGATAGACAATCGCTTTCCTATCATCGCCCGAATTGTTGAAATTGTTCGGCTTGTCCCTCAAACTATTTGATTCAATATCCTGATGAGGTGACGGAAGGAGAGAGTATGGCCAATTCTATCAGGCGAATCGTGATTGCTATAACTGGCTCTTCAGGTGTCGTGATTGGCCTGAGGCTATTAGAGGTTCTGTCTGTGGAGAAGCATCTGATACTCTCTGAGGATGCGAAGAAGATAATAGAGATTGAGACCGCGCTCTCCGAGGAGGAGGCTGAGGCGAACGCCGACTTCGTCTATGATAACTCGGATTTAAGCTCCACCCTTGCGTCTGGCAGCTTCAAGTATGATGTTATGGTGATCGTTCCTTGTTCCATGTCGACTCTTTCGAAGATCGCTGCCGGTATTGCGGATAATCTCGTAACCCGCTGCGCGGCTATATGTCTTAAGGAGCAGAGACAGCTGATTCTCGTACCCCGCGAAACGCCCTTATCGGCGATAAATCTCAGCAATATGGCATCTCTTGCGCAGATAGGTGTATGTATGCTTCCGGCTTGCCCAGCCTTCTACCCGAGACCGGAGAAGATAGAAGACATGATAGATTTCGTGGTCGGACGCATTATGGATGTGATGGGCATTGACAATAATCTCTATCAGAGATGGGAAGGAAAAGAGGAGTGATTCTATTCGGCGAAGATCGAAGGCCTTCGTGGTTTGGCGACCTTCGCCTTGCCTAAGGGATCGCGGAGCTCCTTATCCTCTGCCTTTTGAACAATTATCTTTTCGGCAGTGAAGGTCGAAGCCAGGAATTCTTTCGAAGAACTGAGAACTGTTTGTTCGTCCAATTCAAGAGGCATCTCAGAGAGCTCCCTTTTACTCAGTCTGCTCAGCTCCGTCATCAGCGATTTCACAAACTTCGGTATCTCACGTTTGTCGGCATCGGATATGCTAAGCTTCATTGCTTTCTTTATAACCGTTCCGATATCTTTCTTCCCCTGGCGAAGCATTTCGACGGACATCTTGAATACTTCCTGCTTCCACTGAGGAGCAGTAGTGAGAATAATGCTCTTCGGGGAGATTCCAGTTACCTTCAGGATCTCAGCAATGTCCTCCGCCACTTCTCTGAGATATTCCTCTTCTGCCTCAGCAAGAGGATTCTTCCAATCATCTCGTTGCACCGGATATGAGGCGACAGAGACGAGATCACCATTGCCAAGTCGCTCCCAAAGCTCCTCGGCAAAATGTGGCGTAATCGGGGATAGCATTCTAACCCAAGTATCAAGAGTCGCTCTGATGGTCTCTCGACAGCCACCGCCTCTTCGGACATACCATCTGAGGTCCGAGGGTAGCTCGAAATAGATCTCATTGGCCATAGACCGGATATCGTAGTTTCTCATCGCTCCGTGCACTCGCTCAATCCGGTTGTTGATTCGAGAGAGAAGCCAATCATCAATTCGCGAACGCTTTATCTCAGACGCTGAGAGAAGTTCATTCATATGTGCTTCGATGCGCTGGAGCTTCGTCCTATATATCTCGACCTTCTCATCTTCCCATGCGACATCGACATAGAGTGAGGCTACATGAGCATAGAATAGCCTCATTGGATCCACCCCGAACCTCGCCGCCGCTCCGGGGATCGGCTGCGCACCACCCTTGGACTTTGAGATCTTCTCCCCGCCTCCTACGATATACCAGTTGACTATAATTCCCCGTGGCCAGTATTTCTTCGGCAGCAGCCCGACATGGTTCATTATGAAGACGGGAAAGTGCACCGTCATATGCTCCTTGCCGCCCAGGTTTATATCGAGCGGGTACCAGTAATCGATATCTTTCTTTATTTTCAGAAGCAGCTCCCTGCTCACGCCGCTCTCCGTGACAACCTTATCGAGGTCTCCTTCATCGCCCAGCAGGTAATCGAAGAAGCTCTCTGTCATGTTCTCCGGTGAAATCAACTTCTGATTTGCGTAGAGAGAAATCAGATAATATACTGGGTATAGCGTGCTATCCGCGATCGCCTCAACAATCCATTTCCTATCTAACGGAAAGCGAGTGCCAAGCCAGTTACCCTGCCTGACGCAGGCCCGCTCCCTGAACCATTCGAGTGTCGCCTGGACATTTTCGAAATATTCCCTTGGAAATATCGTCATACCCCTCGAATGCTCCTTGGAATTCTCTGTCAGCTCGGGATCTGCATAGTTAATGAACCACTGATCTGGTATCTTCTTAATCATGACCTTCTTTCCGCATCTGCAGATGACCTCCTCCGAGAGATCGTAGAAGATATCGGCCTCTCCCGACTGAAGCAGTCTATCCCTAACCTCGTCCTTTGCAACCTCAACCGGCCTTCCGGCAAACTCCCCAGCAATATCAGTCATGATCCCCTTGTGAAATCCGCTCTTATAGATCTCCTTAGTCGCTTCCTCGAGCTTCGGATCCGAAAGCTCTTGAATGCCCATTTTTTCGCAGATTTCCACAGACGGCAGCTGACCCCATCCAGGTGTCTCGATGATCGGAATTGGTTTTATTCTCTCGATAAGCTCGCGCGATACATTCAGTCCCTCGAGCTTCTCGGGATGTTTGAGGAGCTCTACCAGCCCCATCCAGTCATATGGCGCATCCGAGGGGACGCTCATGACCAGTCCTGTGCCAACTCCTGGATCAACCAACTCTGATGGCAGTATGGGTATGCTCTTTCCCGTGAAGGGGGCGATACAGGTGGATCCTATCAATTCACTGGGAGAAATCACGCCTTCTATTGACACACCATCTTTTTGAAATCGCAGCTTATCGGCTCCCTCTTTTGAGAGTATCCATTTTTCGTCCTTCACTTTTACAATTACATACTTGGCTGCAGGATTCATCCAGAAATTTGTCAGGCCAAAGACCGTTTCCGGTCTCAGTGTCGCAGCAACCAGAAGCATATCTCCCATCTTAAATTTCAACGCAATGTATTCTACAAGCTCTGCCGAACCACCTTTCTGTAAATCGGTTTCTGAGGCATCGATTGCGACAGGCCCGTGCTCTGGGCACGAGGGCGCATAATACGGCTTCTGAATAAGCAGCCCATTTTGATGAAGCTTAAGCATTTGCCATTCGATGAACTTCTGATAGTCCGGATAGATAGTGCAAGTAAATCTTCTCCAATCGGAGAGAAAGCCGAAGCGCTTCCAATAATCGTTCAGATAGACATTATTGAAGAAGTCGACAACCATGTTTGGATCGATCAGTCGCTCTATCTCCTCTTCGCTGCATCCGTTCTCTCTGAGGGTGGCGATAGTCGCCTCATCATGTCGCTCTACTCTCCGAGCGAAGGCGATAGCCCCATTTCCGGTAGCATGAGTACCCACTGGAAACAGTACATTGTACCCATTCATACGGTTATATCGGCAAATGGCATCGGAGATCGTATATCCCCTCAAATGACCTACATGGAGATAACCTGTCACACCAGGATAGGCAAAGATTAAGAAAAATTTCGGCTTTGAATCATCGACTTCTGATCTTTCGAGGGCAGCATCCGACCACCGTTTCTGCCATTTCCGCTCAATTCTTTCGAACTCTATTGTCATCAATGCTCGCCGCCGACGATGTTAATAAGCTACCAATGAAAATGAGCTAGACGATAAATTTGTTTTGATTTCGCAGCTGTCATAGGATTCTCGGAGAATTCATGCAAATATAGTCACATTAAAATTCATCTATAGTAGAAATAGCATCCCATTCCCGGTTCAAGATATCGCAGAATTCTCTTTTTGTTACATCAAATTGATTGTCATATGCAAAGTATGCAATTTCGAGCGCCACACCCGAAAAATGTCGCTTTTCTTTGATATATTCCTCGAATATCTGGCCTCATAATAGTATGACAAATTAAGCCAAAATGTGACATTCTCTTCATTCTTAAATATGATTCTCAGGTTTAAGTATATGATACGGGAACACAACCGGGATGGGATATATAATTGACCGAAGGAAGTGAGAACGAAAGGATCTCTCTGCGTCTCGATCTCGATGATCTGAGATTGATCGATGAATTCATCGAGGAAAGCAATGAGTTCTCAAACAGGTCTCAGCTTGCGAGAACCGCGGTTAGGGCATATATAGAGAACAGATGCGGTGATACGAGAGAGAGAGCTCCCAATGAGTTTCTCGTTACCCTTCCTCCGCTTGTGCTTGCCACAATCAAGCATATGATTGAGCAGGGAGTCTACAGCTCAATATCGGAGGCGGTCGCAGACTGCACTAGGCATGAGTTCCTGCACGGCGGACATATAGAGGAGCTGAAACGCGACGCAAATCAGTTCAAAAGAGCCGCTTTGCAGATCATGCCAAAGGACTGATCCTTCCGGTTTTTCCTTCACGGACCTTGGACCGATTTGCGATCCATCGCCCGGACTTTGCAAGAGGTGCATAAGAGATGACGGATGGAAGCAGACCCATGGACATCATGAGAGAGCTCGGTATGGCAATAGGCCAGCCAATGATCGCAGTTGTTGGCTGTGGCGGGGCCGGAAGCAATATCGTGAACGCCATCTACTGGAATTGCCCCGGCGTTCACACAGTCGTAGTGAATACGGATTCGAAGAGCCTTGAGAGGGTGAACGCTCACAGGAAAATACGGATAGGTGCTGTCGCTGACGAGAAGAGCTGCGGCCTGCCCGAAGTCGGTGAGCGCTGCGCAGAGGAGTCTTCATTGATGCTTAGGGAGTCGATCGAGGGGTATGATATCGTCTTCGTTGTTACTGGTCTGGGAGGCGGAACCGGCTCAGGAGCCGCGCCAGTGGTGGCGCGCATAGCCCGCGAGGAGAACGCCGTGGTATTCGCTATCCCCATCTTGCCATTCTCTATAGAGACGGATCGCCGGGCAATTGCCATGATGGCTCTCGAGCGGCTGCAGGAGTTTGCCAATGTGACGCTCCCTCTTGATAATGAAAAGCTTCTCACCGTTGGTGGAGCGCTCACTCTCCGGACTGCATTCGGTATAATCGACCAATCTGTCATCAGAATAATCGAGAAGATATTCGAACACTCATCGTCGTATGTTGCAGAACTTATAGATGAGATCTCCTCCGGATTTATGATGGAGGAGATCGTCGTTGCCGAGCACCAGAGTGTAATCGAAGGAATACCCCGAGCAGTACATTCGTCCCTTCTCGAGCCGAGCCTGGAATTTCCCCTTGAGCCAGAATGGAACGATTTGACATTCAATTGAGATTTGAAAAATCGCGACCTTGGACGCTTCAGCTGCTCAGTAAATCTCTTCCACCATCACTCTGGCGGTTTTCATTAAAATTTCCCAATTTCTATCCACTATTTCCTGTATTTCCTCGATATCCTCATTGGTGAGATGAGAGAATCTTCCCTGGCGTCTCAGATACTCCTCAACGGGCAGACCTTTACCTTTTTCAGTTATGCTATATCTACCATGTCGGACCTCAAAAAGAGGAAAGATATGCGTCTCGACGGCTAATTTGGCGATCTCTATAGTCTTTGAGGAATCGTGTCGCCACCCGGGGGGACAAGGGCTAAGGGCATGAATGAAGCGCAATCCTTTCTCCTTCTTGGCCTGCTGCACCTTTTGGATGAAATCCTCAGGATAACCAACGCTAACAGAGGCCGCATACGGGATGCGGTGGGCAATCATTATCTGCATCATATTCTTCTTTGCTTCCCGCTTCCAGAGCCCGCACTTACCGCCAGGAGTGGTCGTTGTCCATGCTTTCCTTGGCGTAGAGGAGCTTCTCTGAATCCCAGTATTCATGTATGCCTCATTGTCATACATGACATAGATTGCATCGGTTCCTCGTTCTGCAGCGCCAGAAAGAGATTGAAGACCTATGTCTGCAGTGCCTCCGTCTCCTGCAAATCCGACAATCGTCATATCCGATATCCCTCTGATATCCAGCGCAGCTCTCAAGCCAGCTATCGAAGCGCCTGTTGTTTCAAAGGCTGTATAGATAACCAGCGGCTTCAGCGCTGTGTTTGGAAAATATCCTGGAATAACAGCCCAGCAGCAGGCTGGAATGGAAAGTATGACCCTTTCACCTAATCCCTTGAGCAAATAGCGCATTGCGAGATTAGCCCCGCAGCCAGGACAACCGAGATTCCCAGGGGTCGCGCCTTCGTATTCAGGCAGGGATAATTGTGGCATTTATTCATCACCACCGATGTTTTTTATCAATGGCTCTCCGACAAGCCCTACCCAGGCAATTTCCGCATCTTTTTTCGATCCGACAAGGAGATCTTCGAAAATTTTTTTCAGGACTTCTGGAGTAATATCTCGTCCTCCTAGACCTGAAATGTAATCCTTAATCTTGGGCAAGCTAGTCCGTCCATAGGCGGCACCTCTGAGCTCCGAAAAAATCGCCCCGCCATGGCCGAATGAATAGCTTCTATCGAGTACACCGACCGCCGCAGCATTGCCTATCAACTCCACTAAATCGTTGGCAGGAAATGGGCGAAATGCTCTGATCTTGCAAACTCCAACCTTTTTCCCCTGGTCTCGAAGACTATTGACAACATATCTAGCAGTAGATACAGCACTGCCGTTAGCAATCAATATAACGTCCGCATCTTCGCATCTGTAGCCCTCAACAAGTCCCCCGTAGGATCGCCCAAACCGCCTTTCGAAATCCTCCTCGATCTCGGGTATCTTCTTTGCAGCGGATCTCATAGCCTGATCGATCTTGTACCTGAATTCCATGTATTGATCAGGCTTCACAACCGAACCATATACCATCGGAATTTCCTGCTGAATCGCTATATCTGGCGCGTATGAAGGCAGAAAATCGTCCACCAATTGCTGATCTGGCATGGAAACGGGTTCCAGCGTATGAGAGAGTATAAAAGCGTCCATGATAGCCATTGCAGGGAGCATCACCTCCTCCATTTCACAAAGCCTGTAGAGCATGATTATTGTGTCAAATACCTCCTGGTTGTTCTCACAAAATAGCTGGATCCAGCCGGTGTCCCGCTCGGCAATGACATCGAGATGATCTGTCCAGACATTCCACGGAGGAGCCATGGCTCGGCTGACCTCAGCCATTACTATGGGAAGGCGAGCTCCCGATGCCCATATTAGAAGCTCATGCATGAGAGATAAGCCTTGAGAAGAGGTGGCCGTGAAAGTGCGAGCGCCCACCACGGAGGCGGAGATGCAAGAAGCCATTGCACTGTGCTCGCTCTCAACATCTATTATGCGGGCATCGAATACACCATTTGCGACAAATCTGCTTAGCTGCTCAACAATACAGGTTTGTGGCGTAATTGGATATATGGGAATAACCTGCGCGCGAGAGAATCTGACCGCATATGCGGCCGCATGGTTTCCGCTCAGCACTTTCTTCATTTCTATTCAAGCTCCTGGCGAACCATCTTGATGCTTTTCTTCGGACATTCGTTCGCGCATATTCCGCAACCCTTGCAGTAATCGTAATTGATTGCGGGATACTCTTCCACAATATCTATCGAGAGATCGGGACAGTATTTCCAGCAGGAATAACACTTTGAACAGCTATCTCTATCAATCACTGGCTTCAGCGTTCGCCATGTTCCAGTTTTAATTGATCTGCTGGACTCCATGGCAATCGGGCTTCTGGGTAGATTTTTCTCACCGATCGGTATTTTCTACATCCCCCTTACAGCGTCATATGCCTCTCTCGTGGCAGCTACATTGGCATCCTTCTTTCTGGGTGTAATATTGTGAATGGCTTCAAGCAATGAATTAAGCGAGATTATAGGCGAAATTCTCGCAAATGCTCCAAGTATCGCAGTATTAACGATTGGGGCGCTTGGGCTTCCTATATGATGCTTAATCGCAATATCTGTTGCATTAACAGTATATTTGTGGTGATCCGAATCGAGCGGGAGTTCTGAGGGCTCTCTCTGACTATTTACCAGTATTGACCCATTTGTTTTCAGCCCATCAATTACATCCACGCCGGCGAGCAGGGATTCATCCAAGACGATGACAAAATCGGGATGATAGATCCCTGATCTTATTAGAATCTCATCGGGAGAAATGCGCGCAAAAGCCGTAACTGGAGCCCCTCTTCTTTCAACTCCGAAATAGGGGAATGCAGAAACATGATAGCCTTCGGAGAAAGCGGCATTGACGAGCAACTCCGAGGCGATTACAGAGCCCTGGCCGCCTCGCCCATGGAATCGTATCTCGTACACTTGCACACCTATTAATGAGAGGGTTTCTATCAATTAAACCCTTGTCATATTACAAAACAAAGATAGCAAAGAGCGCATTCTTGCTATGGAATTAGATGTTTAATTGGGAGCGGGAAAGATTGGCGAGTAAAATTCCATTTATCTATCTCAAATACAGAGCATATTGCCATGCAACAGAGGACGAAGAAAAGGTGTTGCGCGCTCTCAAGAATGCTCTCGGAGAAATCAAGACGGAAAGGCGATTCGTAACTGGATATCATAGGAATCCCGTTGTGCTCTTGAGAGGGAAATTGGGTACTCGGAAAGCTATAGTTGAATTCTTTCGGAGATTGAAAGCAAACGATTTGAAGCGGCTCATATCTGAGCTTGAGCAACGGATCGATGAGAATCTCATGATTCATATCAGGGTAGATAAGCAGGCAGCTTATGAAGGATATCTAGAGATATTGCATAAAATTGATGCTATTGATATTGCAATAAAGATCGAATCATTTCCCGCCTCATATGAGAGAGCATTGAAGATTGCAGCCGAGTTCCTAATGAATGTTCTTGAATCCAAGGCTACTAACCAAGACCAACATTCTTAATAATTGGGTCGAATTGTAATTGTGCCTCAATTGCAGGGGTAGCCAAGTTTGGCCAACGGCGCAAGGCTTAGGCCCTTGTCCTTAGTGGTTCCACGGTTCAAATCCGTGCCCCTGCACCATTATTATATCAGGACCTTGTGCATATATCGGGGAGAATAGGAAAATGGCCAAAGATAGCATCTCAAAAGCAGATTTCCAGAGAAACTTATTAAAAAAATATTCGAAGGTTCCGGAAAATGAAAATGAACGATTAATGGAAATTCTTATGGGACTTGTTCAAAGTGATTGGGGTGATAGAGATTCGTCGGATGCATTTTTGAATAATGTTGTTAATACCTTGCAAAGAAAATTTCAATTTAAGACTGTTGCAATAGGGCTAAGAGATAAAAAAGATGGAAAGTTTAGATATCGTATAATAAAGGGATTCTCTGATTCCGCTCGTCAAAATCTAGCAAAAATGGAATATTCATATGATGATATGCTAGATGATGGAAAATATCCTGGCATTAAAATCAGCAAGACAATTGAGTTTTCTTCGGTTATTGATGAACCAGAAGCCGAATTATTCACATTTTCTCAGCCAAGTAAAATTAAGGAACCCCGTAAATCGTTAAACGAATTTAAAGAGGGAGATTATTTCCACATATATTTATACGGAGAAAAGAACACATTAGTTGGGTGGATTGAATGTGGACATAAACCAAATAACGAACTGCCTTCAAGAAATGATTTCAAATGGCTTGAATTATTTTGTGCTATCATATCTCAAATCATATGGGAGAAAATATATTCACAATAGACAATTTTCTTATTGCGAAAGAGAGAATCTAAGTATGAAAAATCTTAATTCGCATATAGGCCATATGCCAGACTGGGCAAAAGAAATTATCATCCCAAGTACGTAAAAACGGAATCCGAAGTGACACAATGCAATTTCTCTATTGCAAGGAATGTAATAATCTACGTCCCAGAGGATTGTTCATCTGGACAAGGAGATGTGAGCTCTGCTTCGGGGATATGCTGAAGATAGATGTTCCCATGACAGTAATCGCTCCATTCTACTATCTTTCCGTTGCAATCGCCATGGTACTGGTTGCGTTATACTTTTCTGATCTGGATATTCCGTTTGGAGTCTGGTCAATAGTGCTTTCTGCTGTCATAGTTGTGATTTTAGCTTTTTTTGATTATACCATCTCATATGAACGGGCAAGAGAGAGAATCGTAAGAATCGAGAGAAATAAGAAAGATTAGGCGATTTACTTCGATACGATCAGTTTTATCTGAATCTGTTCACCAGTAAGATCTATAACTTTTCTCTCGCACATGAAGACATCCGCTTTCTTTACTGCAATATTGCCCTTGGAAGCGAGCTCAAGGCTATTATCCTCTGGATCATTAATATATAGGGACCAATAGTGGAACTTCCAGAGATAAAACTCAACTATCTCAATTATTTGAGACTCAGCATATGAGATTATGTGAGTAAGAGATCTTTCTTCCTTTGTCTCGAGTGAATAGGCGGCAATAGCATAATCGCCCAGTGATAAACTTCTGGAAAAGGATATATTTCCCTCGTAAAATGTGAGTTCAATGCTAGTTGCTAAAATATAATTGAATCTCTCCTCTAACTCCTCGATAAACTCATGATACTCACTTCTTGCCGAAAATGTGAGAATCATCACTTGAGCCGTGCAAATGAAACAGATAAAGATGAGAATGAGAGCTCCGAAAAGAGTATCCACTCCCGTCTCATTTCGAATCAAATTCCCACCATCGCAATGAGCTCTCCCGGAAGAGATTCACTGTTCTTAATATACAAGACAGGCATTGCAGCTGATAGTTTTTCACTGCATGCATCAATATCACCGTTGATTTGAAATTGAAAATTTTCTTTACCAAGTATTCGAATTATGATACATTTGGATACTTCGTTATCGAAAATTAACTTGGAGCTCAGATTTTCAATTCGAAAATGCCAATCCGGGAAGAGATATCGCCGGTCATTATTTGACTCCTCAGTGAGAACCTCTGCTGTGATTTTGAGGAGATTATCGGCTTTTTCAGTCATGAACTCGGATTTTTTTTGATCAATTGAATTTCTATCCACTTGATCTATTGCTGTAATGAGAATCATGGTGGTGATTATGCATAATGACAATATCGGAAGAGATGCGATTATGCCAATTGAGCCATTATCGCATGCTCTCATATTACTTAAGATACAATGTGGTTTCTTTCCGTCTTTTCTATGCATGTAACATTACAATAACAGTCAGCAATTCAAGATATGGGGCTTTTCTCAAAGTTATGAGAAAGAAAAGAAGAGTGGCTTCAAAGAGGCGAATTCCCAAGAACCCCGGGAAGTCACGATGCAACTTCACTTTCGAGGTTGACGGAGAAACAGTAATTATGAACGTTGATTGCCTGAGATCCTGTAGAGAAAATGATGTGCGTAAAGATATTTGTTGGTCAAACCTGGTTCGGGCGATATCAGAAAGTGCAACGCCGGATAGAATAATTCTGCGTGGAAAACTTACTCTGGTCTGTGATCGAATCCTCGTGGCATTGCTCAGAAACGCAGCATTGTTGACCAGAAGGATTGGATTTAGCATAGAAGAACTGAAGAAGGCAAATCGACCGGAATCTTCTGATGATCTCAGACGACTGATCGATCTAATTAGAGCTATTCTCTACGATGTACCGCAGTTAATTGATCGGGAGTTCAAACCAAGCTCTGGCAACATCATTTTCGATGAGGTTCGATCAAAGGCGACATCCGGAGATGATTTCTCCCTCGGCAGAGAAATTCTCCGCAGAAAACAAAATACCGATTTTTCTACCGCCAGCACGAGTATTATGGATAGAGGTTCCGGGGTTGAAAAAGCAATCAATTAGATTCCCCAGGATAATCGCGCCAATTGACTGTCTCAAATCAGATACATTCACTGAGAGATTCTCTGATATTGCCTCGACGAACCATTGTAGTCAGCATACATCGTTCATGGGCTCTACAATTTTTTCAATTACACTTGATGAGATTCTGGAAAAAAGATCCTTTGAGAATTTTCAGGCAATTATCGGATTAAAGGACGGGGAGTGGTACTATTGTCTTCATCCTGTCGAACAAATCGTTTCTGAAGAGGATGCTCTACTCATAGAATCAACCTTGGCAAGGCTTCCTGATATAATAGAGATTGAAGTATCTGAGTTATTGAAGGATCAGAAGCTCGCTCGAGAGCTTATTAAAAATGCGGTAATTCCGCTCCTTCCGGATCTTGATAGTACAAGAAGATCTGTAGCTGCGGATCTGATCTCTCGGTACTCCGTCGGTTTTGGCATTCTGGAAATCTTGCTTGAAGATCCGCTCATAGAGGATCTTCTCGTCAGCTCTCCCACATCAATCAACAAGATTTGCGTGGCAACTCGGCTTTCAGATGGAACGGCAAGAAGCATATTTTGCAGGACAAATTTGGCCATATCAGAAGATCAGTTAATAAGCCTCGTAACAAAGGCGAGGATATTCCAAGGGGGAGAGCTGTCCGCAACAAAACCGATTCTTGAGATCGAAGTGCCGTTTCTTAAGGCGCGTTTATCAGCTTTGGGAAAGCCTGCAAGCCCACATGGGATATGTATCTCTATCCGCCGACGAGCTGACCATTTATGGACCCTTCCAAGACTGATTGCTTTGAATTCAATCAGCTGGAGTGCTGCAGGCTTTCTTTCTCTCTGTTGTGCAGCAAGAGCGAGTATAGTGATAGCGGGTGGACGGGGTTCTGGAAAGACTACACTTCTATCTTCTCTCCTCCCTGAGATGCCAAATTTTGGACGAATTCTGGTTATGGAGGATACCGAGGAATTGCCCATCCTACAGCTTCAGAGAGAGGGATTGGTAATTCAAAGTCTGTCGTTAGACGGCGGCATTGAAAGAGCAATTGCAGTCATGCGAGCAGCACTTCGAATGGGCGATGGACCAATGGTAATAGGTGAGATCAGGGGAGATGAGGCGAGGATACTTTTTGAGTCCATTAGAACTGGAACTGCGAACTCCTGCGTTCTCGGAACATTGCATGCTTCAGATCCAGAAACGGTCAGAGATCGTATTGTTCTCGATATGGGCTTGAATGTCCAGTCATTTGAGGCAATTGACCTTATAGTCCTTATCCAGCAAAGAAAAGATCCTCTGAGCGGCACGTTTAGAAGAAATATTTCGGAGATAGATCTTGTAGATCCGCATAATGAGGGGAAATATATTCGGCCTATCTTCAGAACAGATAATTTTGGCAACTGCATAGCTTGCGTTTCCGAATTCAAGGATCTCGCATCCATTGGCCAAAAATTCGCAACCTATCTGGGCGTGGATGTAAGACATGCACTGAGAGCTGCTCGGACAAAGGGGTTTATCAAGAATATTCAGGTTCAGGAATGGCTGAAAACCAGGGAGGATAACTTTCTTTCCGTCGGTGCAACAAAGGCGATTAACAATATTCCAATTGATTTCGCGAACTCGCCGGATCTCCCTTATCTCAAGAGTGCAGTGCTCGAGAGATTGCAGGAGGTGATTTAATTTCCATCTTTTGCAAGAGGTCGTTCATTGTCGGAAAAGATAGCCAACCCGAGAAAAACGCTTCTTCACTCGATCTCATTAGAATGCTTGCTCTCTTGATGGTGATGTTAAAAGCGGGGCTACCATTTCACAGAGCTATGATATCCGCCAGATGCTTCGCAAAAGGTACATTTATTCAGTTCATGGATAGAGCGCTACGGAAGACTGTATTGGGAGGATCTTCATCCTTAGAGCAGGCGATTGAAGAAGAGAGTAAAGCGTTACCCCTTAAATTGAAATGGGCTTCCAGAGCGTTAAGAGAATTCATCATTGCTGCCGAGGAGCCGAACGATCAGACGAAAGAGACTATTTTGGATCGTACATTCAGCACCGCTCTCAATTCCTGCCGGCAATCTCTAAAAGAATCACTGGGTGGGCTGAGAATCCCGGTCACGACCATTTTTGCACTTGGAATTGTTTTGCCAATAGTAATCGCAACGATGCTTCCATTATGGAATCTTGTTTCCCCAGGAGGACTTAGTCAGGAATTTTCAGTAGCTCCTGATCTCCTCGAAAACAGCAATAGTGAAACATCTCTAGTATTCAATTTCGCGGCGATATCTATTCTCTTGTTTCCTTTCATTTGTGTTTATTGCACACATTATCTCCTGAGAAACAGAGTATCTATCTCAAGTCTTGATATCCCATATTTGACGCATCATATCGTAATTTTCTTTACATTTTTTGGAGGGTTTTTCTTCCTGATTGTTCACCTGTTAGAACTAAGAATATCATTCTGGATACTTGTTTTGGTCGCGTTATTCTCTGTTGTAATCCTCGATCTGCGTTGGAAAAGATGCTCCTCCCGAAGTTCCATTAACGCTGAGTCGCTGAACAACTCATCCGCATTCAACCTGATTTCACATAGACTAACCCTAGGAGAGCACTTTGCCAGAGCTGCTGCACTAACAAATAGAGAGTCATCCGATGCAAAAGACTTTCTCTGGACTTCCATGCAGCCAAAAATTGTATCAAAGAACGATAATAGACCGCAAGGCGCAGAAATGCTCAGTTTGATCTCCGAAGCTTCCGATAAAAATCCGCGACTTGCAGCACAAATGCTACGACATCTGGCTAGATATTTTAATGATCTTTCGTCAATTGAGTTCGAATCGAGAATAGAGCTCAAGCCAATCACTCAGTCAGTGTCCGCTGCGACCATTTTTCTTTCCCCTTTCGTACTTGGCCTATTGTCAGGGTTTGATTATCTCGGACTATTCGCTGCCGACCAGAATCAATCGTTTCAAATGCTCGAGAGCCTCTTTCTCGTATTTATCGTCGAAATGTCGATTGTAGGTCTATGGTTCAATGAGTATATTGGATTCAGTAAGGATTTCAATAAAAAAAGCATTATGAAGCTTAGCATTGCAGTTGCGATATCGATAATTGTATTCCTCATATCCCGGTCGTTCTCTACCGCTCTATTTTCTTAAATTTTTGCAGCTCAGGAAAGCCCTTTATGCCTTTTTTTGGCGAGATGACCTCAAAATATCTCTCCAGAATTGCTAATTCTTTCATATCGAAAGCTCTCGGGTCTATTGGAACCATCAGCCGACCCTTGAAATGCATGACAGCGTCATTAATCTGCTCCAATATGCGAACAACTTTTCGAAAATCATTGTTTGTAATGAGATACTCCACTCCATCCAGCAGAACGATGCTGTTCTCCGTCTTATTGAAAAAATCCACTATTGAATGTGTCAGCATGCCCAAGCTGGTAGGATCGAGCGAATTCTCCCCTGCCTGCGTGGCCAACCACGTAATCGGAGTTTCGGTCAGGCCGAAATGCTTTCTCAAGAGATTTGGATGCTGTCGGCTTACAATATATCCTCGGAGTCGTACACCACCCACTTCAGTCGAGAGCAGATTAACGAATATATCGTAGCTGATTGCGGCCGCCGGATCCTCCACAATATACGATTTTCCTTTTTGAAGGAAATATTTTCTAGATATCTGAAGTAGCTCCTCAGGCTCTGCCAATTCGGGCCGCATTCCCTTTTTACGACGTTTCCAGAACACCAGCTACTCCCCGCCCCACATTTGAATAACAGTATTTAGAGCCATCTCGTTCGTTGGCTTGAAGAGGAAATCCTTTGCTCCAGCTGATAAGGCTTCTTTGATCAGTCGCTTATTTATCATGGCGCTCATGGCGATGATGATCGCCCTTGGATCGATCTTGAGTATAGCCTTGGTTACCTCAACGCCTGATTTATCCGGCAGTATCATATCGATAAAGATTACATCCGGTCTTTCCTTTTCGAATTCTCTTACGGCTTCATCACAGTCCTTTGCTTCAATGACGATTTCAAACCCGATCCGAACCAAAAGCTCTTTCATGATGTCTCGAAAAGCATCCGAATCATCCACGATCATCATCTTCAGTTTCACAGATAAACCTCCTCGCCTTTTCAATAATCTGTAACGATATGCTGGTCAAATGTCTTTCTAAGATATATAGGACTTTAAAGATCCATAACCCAAATTAAGATAGATATTCCTATTTGGCATATCCATATAAATCACGGGTCAAATGATATCTGGCCATATATTCAATTATCGCCACTTCATCCAAAAGATATTTATACAGTTTCCATCTTTAGGCAATTGTTGGATTTTAGCACCGGTTTTAGCGGTGTGTGATTTCAATGAATGATTTGTCAGACTCAGTAAAAAAGGGCACAACAACAATCGGCTTGGTGTGCCAAGATGGCGTTGTAATGGCGAGCGAGAGAAGGGCTACCATGGGTCTTCTAATTGCTCACAAGACTACTCAGAAGATCTTCAAGATAGATCAGAATCTGGGACTTGCAGTGGCAGGAGTTGTCGGCGATGCCCAGACCCTGGCGAGATACATTACGGCCGAAGTGGAATTGTTCAAGCTGAAGAGAGGATTGCCAATGAGCGTTCGCTCGGTTGCAACTATGACCTCGAATATTCTTTCTGGTAGCAAATATTATCCTTACTGGGTGGGCCTTATTCTCGCGGGCACGGATCCCGAGGGGAGCCATGTATATGCTATAGATATGGTTGGTGGCGCGATTCCTGACGAATATGTTGCAACGGGATCAGGATCACCGTTCGCTTACGGTATCTTAGAGGATTCTTACAGAAAGGATGTCGCGATAAAGGATGGTATTGATCTGACAATCAGATCACTATCAGCAGCAATGAAACGAGATTCTGCATCTGGTGATGGCATGTCGATTGTGACCATCACCGCGAAAGACGGTTTTAATCTTCTGTCAGAGGAGGAGATAGATAAGCGCAGGGCGAAGCTTAAGCTCGACCAGAAGTAGGCTATCTATCGTGTTTGACGTATCAGTTGATTTGCGATTATCGATTATAAATACAGCAACGCAGTGAACTAGATGGGATTCGAAAAAATTATTGAGGATGCGCGAGAAGCAGTCAGAAAGATTATCCCTTCTCGGATAGACATATCGGATATAGATTTCGAAGGGCCACTAGTGGTTATTTACACGAAAGACATGGATGAGTTTGCGAAGAATAATGACCTCATCCGGCAACTTGCCCAGGGACTGCGGAGAAGGGTGTCGATTAGACCAAACCCTGAGCTGCTGGCTTCGCCAGAAGAGGCGGAGGAAAAGATTAAACAGATAATTCCCGAAGAAGCACAGATCACAAATATCTATTTTGAGCCGGACACTGGCGAAGTAACGATCGAAGCACTTTCACCGGGATTGGTAATTGGAAAGCAAGGGGTCGTGCTAAATGAGATCAAGAAGAAGATTGGCTGGGCTCCGAAGGTCTCGAGAACGCCACCAATACCCTCGAAGACTGTAACGGAAATCAGGAATTATCTTCGGCACGTTGACGAGGATCGAAAGGCATTTCTCCGGAAAGTTGGAAGAAGGCTTGCCCGTCCGAGATCAGTCGATGAGACATGGCTCCGGATAACAGCCCTTGGAGGTTATCGGGAAGTTGGAAGAAGCGCAACTCTTATAACAACTCGGGAGAGCAAGGTCCTGGTGGATTGCGGCGTTTCCGTCTCGAGCGGCGAGAATGGTATGTCACCATATTTCAATGCTCCAGAACTACTCCCAATGGATTCTCTGGATGCCGTAGTTGTCACCCATGCCCATCTCGACCACTCAGGGCTTGTGCCAGCCCTTTTCAAATATGGTTATGACGGACCCGTGTATTGCACACCACCAACTAGAGATCTAATGTCCCTCCTCCAGATAGATTTCATTAAAGTCTCCTTCGGCGAGGGCAAAAAAAGCCCATATGACTCATCACATATCAGGGAGGGGGTGGTTCATTGCATACCACTGAAGTACAGCGAGACTACTGATATTTCGCCCGATGTCAGGCTCACTTTTCATAACGCAGGACATATTCTCGGATCCGCAATTGCTCATTTCCACATTGGCGATGGACTGCATAATGTGGCCATATCCGGGGATATCAAGTTTGAGAAATCGTGGCTGTTCAATGCCGCCATAAATAAGTTCCCAAGGCTTGAGACTCTCGTTATAGAGTCAACCTACGGTGGATATCACGATATGCAGCCGAGCCGTCATGAGGCAGCTACTCAGCTGAAAGAGATCACAAACAGAACCCTTGGACGAAAGGGAAAGGTCCTTATCCCCGTATTCGCAGTCGGACGATCCCAGGAGGTCATGCTGGTCATAGAGGAGCTTATGCGCGATCACAAGATCCCGAAGGTTCCAATATATCTAGATGGTATGATCTGGGAGGCTACCGCAATCCATACCGCATATCCAGAGTATCTCAACAGCCAGCTGAGAACTCAGATATTCCAATCCGGTCAAAACCCGTTCCTGTCAAAGATGTTCAAGCGCGTAGACTCAATTGAAATGAGAGAGACTATCGCACACGATCCCGAACCCTGTATTGTCCTCGCCACAAGCGGTATGATGAACGGAGGACCGGTTATAGAATATTTCAAGGAATGGGCGGACGATCCATTAAATTCGCTTGTCTTCGTTGGTTTTCAGGCAAAGGGAACAATGGGTAGGAAGATCCAGAAAGGTTGGAACGAAATAACACTAAACGATCGCGGAAAGTCGCTGACTCTCAATGTGAAATTGAGCATCGAAATTGTAGATGGTTTCTCAGGACATTCAGATAGGCGCCAGCTAATGAACTATATTGCAGCTCTGGACCCGAGACCGGAACGCATTGTCATTTGTCATGGTGAGAATCACAAATGTACCGATTTTGCTGGGTCTATCTATAAGAAGTTTGGGATCGAGACGAGAGCCCCGCTGAATCTGGAGACAATTAGGCTGAAATAATTGATCGAAAATGCAAAGAAATATCTCCTCACCGCATGATATTTTCCACATGTCCATCTTTTGATAGGAGCACGACCCTGCTATCTCTCTGCTCATCGGTAATCTCATATGAGAGTTCTGTAGCCAATCTATCAGAGAATGTGCGTATATCTTCATGCGCGGGCATATTGTCTACTGTGAGTCTATTTCTGGAATCACCGACAAACATGTAAGCCTTTGCTTCGATGAAATTCGGCTCTGCTTTCGATACGAGCTTAGCATATTCCGATTCCCATCCAAGATTCCATTCTTTGACAAGGGTATGTCGTATCACCTTTCTTGTATCAAGAGAGGGAAGGAGAGCCAGCGTGTCATTCACACGCTCCCAAAGGCGCGAACTTCGCGGTAAACATAATCTCTCGAATATCTTGGGAGTGGGAGCTGCAATGGTCACATAAAGCTGTGTTGGCAGCGGATCGAGATTTGCGAGCGCCTTAGGTGTTGTTCCATTTGTAACAAGAAAGGTTGTCATCCCCCTTTTATTGCATTCGGCAATAAGCTCAGAAAGCTTGGGATAAAGCGTTGGCTCGCCAGATAGCGAAATTGCAACATGCTTTGGATCTCTGGCTTCTGCCCACATAACATTATCGCATCTCCTATCACCGCCGAAGCCGGAAACAATTTCTCTCTGAGCTTCAATCATCTTCTCCAGAAGCTCCTTTGGTTCGTCAACTTCCGAGCTTGGGTAGTCTCGCATACCATGAAATCTCCAACAGAAAAGACATTGACAATTGCATATGTTGACTGTTGGAGTCATTTGCAGACATCGGTGTGATTGAATCCCGTAAAATTTCTCCTTATAACAGGCCTTACCGTGTAGCAACTTGGCTTTCAACCAATGGCAACCTTTAACAGCTCCCGTTGATCCAACCAGCTTGTAGCCCTGCCATTCAAGTATCAGTTGTGCGCTTCCACTCTTCATTTGTCTCATGTCACCTAACGGAATTCAAACAAGGATCGTTGCTGAGCATACTCAATTGATCGCTCCTTTTTCTCATCTTGTTGGTCAATATTATCAGCATCTATTTGCTCCTCATTATTACCAGAAGCTGCACTGAGTATTTGCTCGACATCATCTGAATCCGATTCCATGCCCAATAATAGGGCTATTTCACCGGGCAGTAATTCGAGCCTCTTGCTTAATTCAATCGCAAACTCCCTATCACGGATTGTGAGGCTCCTTATGTAGGGTACTATTGCCTCTCGCGCAATTGATGACGATGTATGACTTTCTCTTGCTAGTTTTTCCAATAGAGATCTCAACGAAGCCCTTCTTGCCTTTGTCCGGGATAATCTAATGAGATATTCGGGAAAACGCAGGCTACCAGAATAGGTTTTATATCTATCTCCTGCTGCCTGACATACGCCCATACTCATGAGATCGGTCGCGTAGGACCAGAATCGATAGTATTGTCTCCTACTAACTCTGCCCAGAAATATATCTGCTCTCGATAGAGCCCACAATGCATTTTCTCTATCCCTTACATTGCGAATTATTCTCGGCAGATTATCATCGAGCCAAATGATGAACTTGTCTGGAGGCTCTCTGACAGAGATGAGAAAACGACGGGCTTCAAGCGGATCATTGGAAGTCAATATTTTCTCTAGAGCTTCGAAAATCTCGGGCGGAACATCGCGCCATCCGAGAGAATCAGTAATCTTTTCTATATCATCTCTGTCGAGAGTTGAAATTGATTGCAAATCATTTATTGCAGCTCGAATATCTCCTCCACAGTTTTTTGCGATATTATGAAGAGCTTCCTGGGAAATATTCACTTTCTCTTTGCCTGCAATTCTCTCAAGTGCCTCCATAACTTGGTGAGCTGTCAATTTTTCAAATCGAATAGAAAGTGCAAGTTGTTTTATTCCACTTGCTCTTCGAGTGAGCTCATAGTAATCGTTCACAATTAGGATAATTGGTTGAGCGGTTTTTCGCAGCGATTGAACAATTGCCTTAGCGCCCCCATAATCCTCGCGACCAAAGAGATTGTCGGCCTCATCAAAAATAATTAGTTTTAACCGTCCTTCTGCTGAAGAACAGTATGTCCCATCTAGCGAGAATGCATCTGCTCTGGAACCATGACCAATAATTTTCTCAATGGAAGATGCATTCCTCTTATCTGATGCGTTGAGTTCAATTAGATCCCAATTATGCTCTGAAGCTAATGCATAAGCTACGCTTGTTTTTCCAATGCCTGGGCTGCCTATCAAGATGACACCTTTTTTCCGCGGATGTCCTCTTGACCATAATTTCGCCCAAGATTGAAGTTGAGCTATCGCTTTAGAATTACCAATAACCTCTTTCAGATTGCTTGGTCGATATTTTTCAGCCCAGTCAAGCGTTTTCTTCTTCATCTTGTTCTCTTCCTCGCTTTCTGTTATTATCAACAATTCCATACTATTTATTCTCATTATAGGAATTGGCAACAGTATTCCTGCTTCTTAACTAAAAATTATTTACAGATCGTTTGAAAATATCGATAAATTGATTTAAATTAGAATGAGAAAATCATCTGTTTATGTTTGGGCTAAATAATTAGAGCTTGTATTTTTACAACCATACATAATTTATCTTTAATTAATAAAGTGAAAAGAGAGAATTTGGAGAACAATGGAGCAATAGAAATTCATTTAAACCAGTTTGAGAGACCAGATAGCCTGACATACAATTTCTCATTGCGTTTCAAAGCTGTAAGTCATATTTGCGCGATGAGCTTTGTGTAATTCAAACGGATTATCTGGCTCTATGAGTTCAGGAAGTGGGTGTTCCACATATACTTGTTTCCGATCTTCAATATCCAATGTGAGATAAATAGCAGTTACTTCAATGCTTGAGTGCCCCAAGTTCTGCTGAAGTGTTCGTAGATCCACACCAGATTTGAGTGCATAGACCGCATGAGTATGTCTCAACACGTGAGGATGACACTTGTCTTTTTCAATATCTGCCATCTGGCCATATTTTGCTACGAGACGTTCTATTTGACGACGAGAAAGATTTGTCCGCTTATTGGAGACCAGAAGATAATCACGCCTGTTCTTGCGTGTCCCAATATAGTCTCTGATCAGCATTTTAGTATATTCGCTCACTATCGGAACTTTTCGTCCTTCTTTATGTCTCTTTGCTTGCTGAATTGTAATTTCGCCGTTCTCGAGATCCATATCCCCAATTCTCAATTCTGCAAGCTCTCCGACTCTCATTCCCGTCTCATAGAGCAGCCTAAGAATAAGTCGATCCCTCGGTCGTCTAGGGGCGGCGAGCAATCTCTTTAATTCATCTTGTTTGAGATATTTGCGCATCCTAATCCCGTTCCCTTCTGAAGCGGACGAATTTCGTCCGACAGTTCGTATACAGTGAAGTCTATATAAAAATGTCGAGCAGAAATAAAAAGTTGCCCTTTTAACGTTCAATGATTTCTTCCTTTAAATATCAAAGGGCAACAAATACCCAATTTGTTGACATTTTCCGTTCAAAAAATCGAATTCTCAATTATTCTTAATCAAATGTATCATAATCCGTGAGAAATTATATCACGGCAGACAAAAAGTATGACACTTCCCCCTATCTTATGATGAAAAAATGCAATTCTAGTATATTAGTAATATATCCAGTTATTTTTTTCATACAAACAAATCACATTGTATAGATCTAAGCTATATGATTTATGTTTGTTACAATATATACTATTATAATGTGAAATAAAACTATAATCAATTTAACAATCAATCTTTTTCAAACGGTATGATAAATTTTCTTATTCTTTTTATTTTAGATATGCCAAAAGGGAAAAGATCTTGATTCTTTCATAGAATTGGATTGATTAGTTAAATAATGGACATAGTTCTATGATGAGACTATTATGTCTGACTAGAAGTAATCAAATTAGAAAAGTTCACATAATAATTCAATTTTTTCATAATCTGGCTCTATTAATATCTTTAATGCTAATTTCGAGTAATTTGAATAAATTATTCAGTACATTACGCGGTTTACACATTTCAGATAAAGATTATTATTTTAAAATATCTTGATCTAAAAATGTTTAGTTTGAAAAGGTTTAACATAAATTAATTATGGTTGAAGATAAAATCACCTATATTAGGACAAGAAAAGATACAATATTCCTATTGATTTTATAAGCAAAATTTGTAAAATATTAGAGTAGCCAGTAGAATGTATTATTAGAAAAGCACGATGAAAAATATGATGTATCTTTCTTAAATGAGTATTATGAATATGTGTAATTTGTGAATTTTCATAATCGAAAAAGATGAAATATGAAGGCACTTGGGGTTAGAGTAAAAAAGATTTTCCGTGTCAAATTCAATTAAATGAAAAAGAATCAATAGAAAAAAAGGACAAGAATAGGGGAAGTCGATTGAGACTGGCACAATGTGATTCATATTGATTTTTACATCATACCGGGCATACCGCCCATGCCACCAGCTCCACCTGGTGCCCCTCCTCCGCTGGGAGCACCTTTCTTTGCAGCTATCATGTCATCAATACGTAGGATCATTGTGGCAACCTCAGCAGCAGATGCAATAGCTTGCGTTTTTACCCTCAGAGGTTCAATCACATTTTGGGAGCGCATATCGACAACTTTATTTTGGTAAACACCTACACCAAAATTCATGCTATTTTTCTTCTTACTTTCGTGTTGGTTTTTCAGGGTAATTAATGTATCGATTGTATCCATTCCAGCATTCTCGGCCAGTGTGATAGGTATAATCTCCAATGCTTCAGCAAACAATTCTATGGCAAGCTGTTCTCTCCCACCGACAGTTGCCGCGTAATTTTTCAACTTTATTGCCATCTCAATTTCTGCGGCTCCGCCGCCAACTACAGCCTTGCCATCTTCAATTACAACTGAGACCACTTTAAGCGCATCATGTAATGCCCTTTCAGCCTCAGTAATTACATGCTCGGTGCCGCCCCTGATCAGAATCGATACCGCCTTTGGGTTCTTACATCCAGTTATAAAGGTCATATCTGAATTCGCTATTTTCCGCTCCTCGACAGTTGTAGCCTTGCCCAGCAAATTACTCTTCAGATCATCCAGATTTGTTATAAGAGTTGCACCTGTAGCTTTTGCAATTTTTTCCATATCCTCTTTCTTTACTCTGTGCACAGCAAATATGCCATCATTCGTCAAGTAATGCTGAACAAGATCATCAATTCCTTTCTCGCAAATTACGACATTAGCACCAGAAGCTTTAATTTTGTCCGCGAGCGCTCTGAGAGTTTTTTCCTCCTCTCTGAGGAATTTCTGTAATTGTGCAGGATCTCTTATCTGGATTTTCGCGTCGATTTCGGTCTTCTTTATTTCTAAAGCTCTATTGATAAGCGCAATTTTGGCATTTGTTATCACTTTCGCCATCATTGGATTAACTCGTTCCTTGTCGAGGATGATCCCGAGCACGAGCTCCGTATCCACAATCGAACCACCCTGCTTCTTCTCCACTATAATGTCCTCAATATCGGCTTTCAAACCGCCATTGGACTTTTTGGAAATCTGCCTTACTGCCTTCTCAGCAACGTCAGCCAATTTCTCTCTGTCATTGATACCTACGCTCTTGCCTGTCATCGCAGTGAGAGCGATCTTTTTCACCATATCTGATTTCTCAATATTAATCTCGAAGCTAATGTTACTGAGTATTTTGATTGCCCGGGCGGATGCCAAGCGAAAACCGTTCGCGAGGATTGTCGGGTGGACTTTTTGCTCCAATAGTTGCTCAGATTTCTTCAATAGCTCTCCAGCTATTACAACAGCAGATGTAGTTCCATCGCCGCACTCATCATCCTGAGTTTTAGCAATCTCAAGTATCATCTTTGCTGCTGGATGTTCAATATCCAACTCCTTGAGAATTGTGACACCATCGTTCGTAATAACAATGTCTCCGAGGCTATCTACAAGCATCTTGTCCATGCCTTTCGGGCCAAGAGTACTTTTAACCGCATCAGCAACAGCTCTTGCTGCTGCAATGTTGCTAGAATGCGCATCTCTGCCTTTAGTTGCCTCCGTCCCTTCTTTGAGAATTAATACAGGTTGTCCTGCCAGCATATTTTAATACCTCCAAGCCCCAATTTTTAAGAGCCCATATTGGTTCATCTATATACAGTTTCGTAAAAGGATATTTTCTCCTTCCAGATGCTGATTAAACATTTCTTGAGATTTCAATCGACATTGAGGGATGGCGCTTTTTAATGGCGATCGATTTCAACAGATCAGTAATACTCACTCGTGAACTTCGATCGACAACCGTTTTCAGATTAACCACGTCGGAACGCGAAATTAACTGTGAATGCATACGATCAATTCTTCGAATTGCCGATGGGCGGAGACGGAGTCGATCGAAAGATATGCTCTTGCAGCCTGTTTGTGCAATTCGATCGATCAATTCTATTATTTCCTGACGAGGATTCTCCGATGAAACAAGCAATGGAGAAATCATTGCCGTTGTCTTAAGAGCAGCTTCTGAAGCTTTCTTGAGGATCTCGAATCTCGAGTTTAGAGACGGCGCTCCGGGCTCCAATAATGAGGAAATAGTCTGGTCGAGAGTTGTAATCGTAACGCATATCTCGACATCTTTCATCTTCTGCAGGAGATCGAAATCACGAAGGACAAGAGGAGATTTCGTCATCAGCATCAGAGAAATATCGGAGTTGCTCAGAATTTCTAAGCAGGCCCGACTGAGCTTCAGCTTCTCTTCTACTGGCTGATATGGATCGGTTACTGTTGCGAGGCCGATTGTGACTCCGCGTAGCTCGGCAACTTCTTTTCTGAGCATCCTCGAGATATTGACCTTCGCATCCACCCAAGTTCCCCAATCATCCTGTTGGGGACATCTGAGAATATCGGGTGAATAGCAATATAAACAGCCGTGATTACATCCAATATATGGATTCAGTGCGTAATCGACATCATCGAGACCGCTGGGCGTGAGCGCAGTAGTGCATTTAACAAGTCTGACAGAATCATCTATCTGAAGTGAAATCATCGATTCTCCTCTGCTGCATAAGATCCCTCAGCACGGCGCTCACTTTCAACCATCGAGAGATAGGTATGTCCATGAAATTGGACGTCTCAAGCATTGCATCTTTGAGCGTTGAGTAGTGCTTCGGGATGCTCTTGAGTGTTTCCCTCACATGCTCTCTGACATTCCAGACTCCGATTGGTAAGATGTATCCTGGATGTGCTTCTCTGAGAATTACAACGCCGGCCTGCCGTCTCTCTTTGTTCATGAGCTCATTCACTGCCAGTCTTGCTGCATAATAGCATCCTCCAATCTCTGCATAGGTACGGCGACCGTCATAAAACTCCCATGAATTCACAATGGAGATGGAGGAACCATAGGGATTCCACACTGTTTTCGGATACCATGCCTCGATTAATTCATAGCGCCACGATGTAGGCAGAAACATCACAGCCCAGCGATTGTCAAGGAAATTTCCGAAATATATTCTGAAATCATCGATGACGGGAAAGCTCTTCGTCTCCTCAATAAGATCCATTGAGATCGTACTGTCTACAGCCGTAATAGACCAGCGAGTCGGGACGAACTTCCTTCTCTTCTTTTTTCCAAAAGCTCCAACACTCATGGCCTTTTGAATCCGAGATATGAACGTTCCAGATCTATAAAGCTCCAGAACAGCTGTGCGCGCATCTAGATCAGTGTCAAAATGAGCCCTTTCAATTCGATGATCTATCTTGATTGAAGAGGCGGATATTTTTTTCAGAGGAGCAGATGGTCCGAACGGCTGACTTTCCTCGGAGAATGAGATTCCGCCCCGTGGTTTCTTCAAAAATTGAGCTTCGAGATCAGCTGGAGAAGAAGCCATTGCCAGCTCTCGAGTGAGATCTATCAGCTTGCCACCCGATTCAACGTTATGAATATCAGTTTGATATGTCCCCCTTACTAGATTGTAACGATAATCAACAATTTCCTCTAAGTCACGTCCGACCCAAAGCTCTGGTGTGTCCATAATCTCAGTATCGCCGTGAATAGGTGGTATCATTGGACCAATGAGCACTTTTGGATAACCGAATCTGCCAATGAATACTGCTGGTGGAGATGATCCATCGATCTCCTCACGATAAATGAGTGGTCTTGATTTCATACTAGAGTAGTATCTCAACAATAGTGGACAACTCGCCTTCCCGCACAGAAGCTTGGTGCCCTTACAAATAGCGCATCTACCTCTGAGATCTGAGGCTCTCACATTCTGTTTGAATTCGTGGAAAAGAGCTGACTGGTTGTATTGAGACTTCATCTCGACATGCGATATGCGTAACGGATTAATAATAGACTTCATGGTGGTGCATTGAAAGTGATTATCTGCATGTTTGCCAATGGATGGTAGTTAGAGATATTCAATTGACCGGAATCTTCTTACATCGATGATCTGACCCTCAATTCTATGCACGTATCTTGTATCCGTTAATAATTACATTAAAGTTCAAATCCCGGTGCACGCACCGATATTAAGGAACCATGATTTTATTAAGAGAGATTATTCTATTCTTCAATATTCTTTTATTTTCAAGATTAGAATTACCTCCATTTCTCCATCGATTAAATCCGATAAAAAATGTCTTGGTTTGAGAGCACATTATTCATACAGTTTCCGAGATTATGCCCCAAACTTCTCAGCACGACCCATAATTCCAAGCATGAACTGCATTAGCTCAATGCCCCTCAAACCTGTTAAGATACCTGCTTTACAAGATATCTCATCGAATTTCTCAACTGTATCCACTCTGATACCGTGGCCGCGCATTGCGATACATACTGGATCAGCAGAATGATTCCTCAGGGAGACGGGTGTTGAGTGATCACTCAGCAGAACTAATAGTGTATCCTCAGGGAGATCTCTTAGAATTCTACTAATGACCGCATCCATGCGTTCTATAACCTTCACCTTCAAAGCAGAATCTCCATCATGGCCCGCTATATCTGGTGCTTTTATGTTGATTGTCACGAATTCATACGAATCGAGATTCCTCAGAGCTGCTTCTCCTTTTGCAGACATATCAGTATCTATTCCGCCTGTTGCACCCTTCACATTTATTAAATCGAACCCGAGAATTCTGAAGACCCCTTTCAGCAGTGCTACGCCGGCTATTCCTCCAGCCTTAAGACCATATCGAGATTCAAACTTCTCCAGCGTTCTGAGAATGCCAGCTCCTCTTGGCAGAATAGAATTAGCGACAGGAAGTCCTTTTGATGCGCGTTCCAGATTTACTTGATTCTTCATGAGAATCTTGTAGCTCTCGATCACAAACTTATTTACAACTTTGGCGGTGAATTCAGCCTCTGGGACCAAAGGGAGACACTCATGAATGATGGCACTCTCCTCATGAGGATCAACATCCGTAACCCTGGGATCCAGTTCATCTCCTCTCAAGATGAGAACTGCCCGATGTTCTGTAGCCTCTTTGAAAATAATCTCAACACCTTCGATATTCATACTAGAAATACTGTCCGCAAGCTCCTTTGTTCCATCTTTTATTCTTCCAGCGCGCCTATCAACGACGCGCATCTTGTCATCGACAGTGGCGAAATTGCATCTGAATGCGACATCACCAGGTCGACAATCAATACCAACGCCCGCCGCCTCAAAAGGCCCCCGACCTGAATAATATTTAAAAGGATCATATCCGAATAATGAGAGATGAGCAGTATCGCTTCCTGGGACAACCCCAGGTGCAATAATATTCATAGTTCCACCAGCTCCCTCTTTCACCGCCCTATCAAATCCCGGCGTTTTTGCGGCCTGAAGAGGTGTTCTCATGCCGAGCTCTTTAATCGGGCGGTCAGGCATTCCGTCAGAAATGATCATTAGAATCTTGTCGCATTTCATTTCAGCCGCGATTGAATCGCTTTGCCAGTATAAAATCCCTTCATGTAAATTCTCAAATGAAATACAGAGATGTGATATGCATTTTTAGATTGGCTTTTCATATACCGGGATGTTCCGTTTTCATACCTAAAAGCGCCTTTTTACGACCGCTGAGACACGACTTCCCCGTAAGGAATGTTGCCATGATAAGCGTGCTGACAAGAATCATTGCTGATGCGAATGCAATCCCGGCAAAGCCGAATACTAGATATATGGGGCCGAGAAGAACTACCGAGACAGCATAACCGGAAAATCGGGAACTATTGAAAATTGACGAGCAGGTACCACGCAGGGCAGGGATTTCCTCAATAGTCAAAGTCAGCAAACCAGCCCAGATAAATGTTCCACCACCACCGGCTATAGCAATGAGGGTAATGAAATGATAGAATTCTGTCGAAAAAGCCAATAACGCAATAGCAGGAGCTGCTATCGCAAGCCCAACAATAACCGATAGCCTCGGCGAGCATCTATCTGTCAGAGCGCCCGCCCATGGAGAAACGAAAATCCCCGCAATGCCAGAAATTGCAAGTATGATGCCTAAGTCTTTGGGCTCATATCCGAACATATCCGAAAGTGTGGCCGATAGAAACGAAATATTGCCGATAGTTGCAATGAAGGCTAAGGCTCCTATTATTGAAGCTAATATTAGATTTCTATTGCGAATTGCCTTTCTCATATTCGTGAAGATGCTCTCGCCTCTTCTCCTCTGAATTGCCTTGTCTTTCGGGAGAATGATCAGGATGAGCACAACCCCGATAAATGCAATACTGGAGAATGCCCAAAAAGCAAGGCGCCAATCGATAGCGGCCAGAAATCCGGCTATTAGTGGTCCAACCGATAGGCCTGCGGTTACTGCAGAGCCATAAAAGCCCATTGCGATGCCATATTTGCTTCTATCAGTTATGTCTCCGAGATAGGCAATAGATACGGGGCCTACAAAGGCGTATCCAACTCCCTGCCCCACCCGCATGAGAAGAAAGATGGGATAGTTATCAACAATTGCAATTCCTATAGAGGATAGTCCGTACAAGAGCATGCCCACAACCATGGTCATTTTACGCTCCCAGTTATCGGAGATAGTGCCGGAGAATAGCTGCAATATCGCAAAAGGAAGCATGAATGTTGGAATAGCGATAAGCACCTGACCCAAAGATACTTCAAAGGTCATTTCAAGCTCATCTAGCATGACCAGAATAGCATTCCCTGCGAGCGGACCAGTAAATGCACAAAGATAAATCACGAAATGATTTCTCAGCCTATGCATCTTAAAGGCTGAAAGCATTTGCTAATTCAAATAACCAGCAGATATCTATGTTGGAAAATTGGCACAATAACATGCTTATGCTCTTGGGAGTATCCTTGTTGCTGTGATTTCCTTTCAAACCGCTCAAGATACTAAATTGGTTGAATACCAAAAGCTAAAATTATTCGAATATTCTAACAGTATAATGAGGGGGAAGAACTGTTGGAAAAAAACTCCAATAATAAAAGTGTAATTGGCGATGATTCAAGGAAGATCTTAAAAGAAACTTTCAAGGGGCTCAAGAGAAAAATCGTCCTTGAGGTCTATACGAAAGATGATGGCAACGTTTCATATAATGAACTATCAGTCAATTTGGTTAGGGAGCTTTTGGATATATCAAAGAAAATACAGGGAAAATTCTTTGAAATCGGCGAGGACCGATCAAAGAAGATGAAAGTTACCAGGTCACCAACAATACTTATCGATCCCGATCACTACAATATACGATACACGGGGGCGCCAGCTGGCGAGGAGGGGCGCTCCTTTATTCAGACTTTACTTTTTGTTTCAGATGATGAAAGTAGATTATCGAAGAAATCCAAGAAAAGATTATCCGAATTGAAGGTGAAGCGGCATATCCAGGTATTTGTGACTCCTGCATGCCCATATTGTCCAGGCGAAGTATTAACTGCAAATAGGGCCGCGGTCGAAAGACCCGATCTAATAAGTGCGGAATGCGTAGAAACCAGTGAGAACATAGATTTGGCGAAGAAATTCAATGTCGGGTCAGTTCCTCAAACGGTCATAAACGAAAAGCTGATCAACATAGGCCTCCAGGCAGAGGATCTGTTTATTGAAGGACTGATCACTCTGGAGCCACAGATCGTTTCCGAACCCACTGCTGATAAAGATGATGTGATTGGCGAATTCGACCTGATAATTATCGGAGCGGGTCCAACGGGATTAACAGCTGGAATCTATGCCTCCAGGAGTGGATTGAGCTGCGTAATTCTCGAAAAATCGATTCCGGGTGGTCAGGTGGCAATCACTCCTATGGTTGAAAATTGGCCTGGGAATGTGAATATCCCAGGAAAACAGCTTATGGATCTGATGACTCAGCACGCAAGAAGCTATACAAATATACACGAGAATGAGGGAGTGTTAGATATCAAAGTGGGCAGAAAAGTAGAGGCAATTACTCGAACGGGAAAATATATCGGTCGCGCTCTGATTATAGGAACGGGAGCGACGCATAGGAAATTAGGCGCACCAGGAGAGGATAGGTTATACGGAAAGGGCGTCTCATACTGTGCCACGTGTGATGGCTACTTCTATAAGAACGGAAAAGTGGTTGTAGTCGGTGGAGGAAATACGGCTTTGACCGATGCACTCTATCTGGATTCATTGGGAGTAAAAGTCACTATCATTCATAGAAAAGATAGCTTCAGAGCAGAGAAGCATCTGATCGAGAGCGTTCTCGACAGGAAAATCGAGGTTCTTTGGGACTCTGTTGTCACGGAGATCGTGGGCATAAAAAATGCAGAGGCTGTCGTCGTAAAGGATGAGAAATCAAGAAAAGAGAAAACCGTCAAGACTGATGGGGTCTTCATAGCAATAGGCGAAATTCCTGTTTCTGAGATCGCATCGAGCATTGGCGTGAAGACTGACGCAGCTGGCTTTATTGAAGTGGATCGTTATCAACGAACTAATATTCCAAGGATCTATGCTGCGGGAGATGTCACCAGAGGGGTTAGACAGATAGTTACAGCGACCGGGTCGGGTGCGGTAGCCGCCCTTTCCGCCTTTGAGGATTTATCAAAGGAAAAAACATATGCTCCGAAATGAATAGTATAATGGTCGCGGCCTAATTTATTCCAGCTTATAGGAATGGGAGGAAGTAATAGGTGATGGGAGAGCTCATAAAGAGCGACCTTCAATTAATGGGAAGGTGACATTGGAAGGTTATTGCACATCCGGTGTGAGGATATGGCGCCGAGGGGGAGATTCGAACTCCCGAGGTGCAGAGCACCAGTAGCTTTCATGTGCACTTGGTACATCTCGAGGCTACCGCCTTTGGTCGCCCTATTTTGGCATAAACCGAGCTTGGCTACCTCGGCAGGACGGGTTCTGAAAGATTGAGGAAAGGAGATTAAACTTTTGATGGAGAGAGAAGATGATTCATGCAGAAACTTCATAATTAGCAAGTCATATCATTTGTATGAGATACTTATGATAAGGGTACAAGTCCACTCATTTCCTCGTGGAAATATAGATGATCTCATTGAATTGCCAGAAGAATCAACCGCTCTCGATCTGTTCAGGGTACTTAACCTCAGACCGGACAGCTGGATTCTCATCCGCGAGGATAAGGTGATTCCAGATGATACCTCCCTGAGAGATAACGATTCGATAAAGTTGTTATCTGTTATATCCGGCGGCTGAGCGGTGCCAGAGTTATATTATCCCCCGATAACGCCTTTTCAGACGAATGCGAAAGATTATTAATAAGAAGTAACTCTAAGTAAATAATTGAAAAGCAGTGGCTTGAGGCCAAGCTGAGAAACGACCCTATTTACGAATCATGATCATTAACTCGTCAGGCCCAAGGGCTTGGTATTGCCAATGATAATAGGTATTAAAGGCATCGATAGCCAAGGTCTCTCTTGAAAGGTTGCCTAAAAGCACCAATGCAGAGACTGATTGGGCTCTTCTAAACGGGATCGTTTAAAAAGCTAAGCCAAGGCATGTTTTTCAGAAAATAATGTAAGGTGAGATCAGATGGAAATTGATCCAAATACTACGAAATATCTAATTCACTCGAGAATTTCGGCAGATGGTATTGTTGAAAAACCCGATGTTGTCGGTGCGATTTTCGGACAGACGGAAGGCCTGCTCGGAGATGAGCTCGACCTGAGAGATCTGCAGAAGAGCGGGAGGATTGGAAGGATAGAGGTTGAGATAAGCTCCAATAGGGGCAGATCCGAAGGGAAGGTCTACATACCCTCCAGCCTGGATCAGGTGGAAACGGCTATACTCGCATCTGCGTTGGAGACAATCGAGAGAGTAGGCCCATGCAAGGCGAGGATTACAATTGATGCTATAGAGGATGTGCGAGTATCCAAGAGAACCAGAATCATCGATAGGGCTAAACAGCTTCTAAATGAGATGATAAAGGAGTCCAGAGTTAGCGGCATTGATATTACTGATTCTGTTCGTCAATCGGTTCAGATAGAGGAGATCGCTCAGTACGGGAATGGAAAACTGCCAGCAGGACCCAATATCGAGAATTCAGATGCGATCATTGTGGTCGAGGGACGATCCGATGTGCTCAATCTTCTCAAGCACGGTATAAAGAACGCAATTGCGGTTGAAGGCACTAGCATTCCAAAGGTTATTGCAGACATGTCGAGAGATAAGGTTGTCACCGCATTCGTCGACGGTGATCGCGGTGGCGAGCTTATCCTGAGAGAATTGCTCCAAGTAGCCGAGGTCGACTTTATCACGCGAGCTCCGAAAGACCAGGAAGTCGAGGAGCTCACTCAAAAACAGTTAATGAAGAGTCTGAGAAATAAGATTCCAGCAGAACAATTCGTCGAAATGTTCAATACACGTTTACCGCGAAAGCTTTTGGAAGAGGACACAAAGGCGGAGCATGCGAAAAACTCTGCACCACCAGCTTCAGCCGTAAAAGCCAAAGAATTAAAAACCAGGCATGAAGAGAAAAAACAGCAGAGAGAATCCACCAAGAAGTTCTCTCCCGAGCAGGAGAAGATTCGTGAGATACTTGTGGAGCTCGGTGCGAGCTCAAAGGCGCGGCTGTTCGCGGAGAACTGGACCATGATTGATGAGGTCCCTGTGAAAGAGCTGGCCAACCGACTCAAAGAGTCCGAGCGAGGGATATCCACAGTGGTATTCGATGGAGTGATAACGCAGAGAATATTGGATATAGCGGCGAATCAGAAGATCCCGCTCTTGGTCGGCGCAAAGCTCGGGAATATAACTAAGCAACCGACGGGAGTCGAGATCTGGACTCGCGATAAACTGATTTGAACCATTTCAATTACAGGAGGTGTTGGAGGATCACTAAGAGAAAAGACCTCAACGGATCGAAGGAGCCAAATCTGCTTGATGAGATTGAAAACTCATCGCAAATAGAGATGCCAAAGGATCCTCTGTTGCGGGTCATAGGTCAGGATGAAGCAGTGGAGCTTGCCCGCCTGGCAGCGAAGCAGGGGAGACATCTGCTGCTCGTAGGTCCACCCGGTACTGGAAAGTCGATGATCGCGCAGGCGCTCAGCCTTCATCTCCTCCGTCCTCAGGAGGAGATCCGAATTGTTCATAACCCTGAGAATCCCGAGCGGCCCTTTGTCGAGATCAAAAGGACCGCCGATGTTTTGAGGGAGAGGGAGTCGAGAAATTTTGCCGAAGGAGAGCTAATCGATCCGAGAGAAATCCCGGTTAATGTGGCGGAGCGCTTGGGATACCGCTGCTCGCACTGCGGTGAGTACTCATCGCCGCGGGATAACTTATGTCCGAAATGCGCGAAATCTAAGATCAGCTCGACAAAGTCTCAAAGCACTAATCCGTTTTCCGACATATTGGGAAATCTGTTTGAGATCACGGTGGGCGGAATGGCGGGCAAGGATAAAGTTACCACTACAAGGAAGCGTTTTGGCAAGGAGGAGGTTGTGGTCTTCGAGAGGGTGGGAGAGATGATTAAAATATTGGATCAGGCGGCGCTGGAAAAGCGTCGAGAGCTGGAGAAAATCAGCCCGAGAAAGATCCTGGTTCCTCTCAACAGAAACCCATTTATTCTCGCAACTGGAGCCAGTGAGACCGAGCTGCTGGGCGATGTTCGCCACGATCCCTATGGAGGCCATCCGCAGCTCGGTTTAGCACCCTACGAAAGAGTTGTTGCGGGGGCAATTCACGAAGCGCATGAAGGTGTACTATTCATCGATGAGATACCCCTTCTCGGACAACACCAGAGATGCATCTTGACCGCTATGCAGGAGAAGCGGTTTCCAATATCCGGAAGAAATCCTCAGAGCGCTGGCGCGAGCGTTCGTGTGGAGAATGTATCGTGCGATTTCATATTCGTTGGTGCATGCAATATTCAGGATCTTCCGCAGATACTCAGCCCGCTACGATCTAGAATCAATGGGAGCGGTTACGAGATACTCCTGGAAACTGCAATGACCGATAACGAGGGCAATAGGACGAAAATGGCTCAGTTTGTCTCACAGGAAATTTCCTTCGACGGCAAGATTCCGCACGCAACAACGGAGGCAATAATTGCGATCACCAATGAAGCCCATAAGAGAGCCAAGCAGCTCGATGGTAAGGACAATAGCCTCACTCTGAGGCTCAGGGAGCTGGGCGGACTGATCAGAGCTGCGGGAGATATCGCCGTATTAGAGAAGGATGAGCTGATCGATGTGAGGCATATTAAGCAGGCGCTGAAAAGGGCGAAGACCATTGAGGAACAGATTAAGGAGCGGTACGGCAGTTATTATGGGGCGCTTGAAAAGGATATCTCGGGCGCTCAGAAGGAGAGTTCGCCCTACTACTTTAGGAACTATGAGTCAACTGACTACGAGAGCGGATACCGCTAGCTCTGCAGAACGAGCTCCATCCGCAGACCATCTCCACCATCACGATAATAGGATCGGAGATTTTCAACTATTCTGAACCTGAGCTTTGTATAGAGATTTATCGCAGGAATATTGCTCGTCCTCACTTCGAGAATTATCGAATCCAGTCCCTTTTGCATGCATGATGATATGAACGCCCGTAGGAGTATTACGGCAATGCCAGCTCTACGGTGACTTTCGCGAACTGCAAGCATGAGTATCCTGGCCTGGCGAGCTCTGGATATAACCCCAACAACGAAGCCGATGAACATCCCATTTTCGGTCGCCACCAGAAAGCCCTCGGGCCAGTACTGGTAAATTGACAGAAAGAACGATGTCGGATAGCTCTCTCCCAATGACTCCCGGGTGATTCTGCTGATCTCGAAGACATCGTCCGGAGCGAATAGCCTTATGGTCAGCACGCTATGGGTGATAGCAGAAAGGCAATAAATTCTATTCGATTTTACTTTTAATGAATCTCAACAGGCCGGTGATTCGTTGTAGTGTTCTCCCTCTGAGCATCGGCACAAGCACCGCGAACATGCCGAAGCCGGAAGAGAGTGATAGAATCGATCCGAATTGCGTTCCCAATTGAAATTCGCCCGCTGAGTTAACGCTCATGCGCTTGTCGGGAAAGATCAAAGCTTGATAGCTGGCGCTATTCCCCCATAAATCCTCCGCTTCGATCTCTACCCAGACATTGCGTGAGCTGCTATCTATCATCAGCATCCATTCCCGTTTATATCCATCACTGGTATGGAAGATAACTGATCTCAGTCCTGTCTCGTCTGACTCGCCCGAAATATAGAGCTTCCATCCTTTCCTATCCTCGGCCATGCACATCTCTGTTCGTATCTCTGGGATCGCTGAGTCGCCGGAGAGATCGGTTATAATACTCTGCTCGAAAAAGCGCGCAATAGCTGGGTCATCGATCAGCAGACCAAGCTCCCTATTCGAGCAGATTGATGCGTAGTTCCAGTTCACACTGGATATCCAAGAGAGATGATGGTCTAATACCATGCCCTTATTGTGCAGTATATTGAAGGGGGCACCGCTTTTTGGGCAGCCGATCAGATAACTATCGCCGCGATGATTTCGCTCTTTCGACAAATAATCTATGACATACTGGTTTCTCTCGTCTTTCTTTGAAAACCAGCTATTGTCAAGGCAGAGCACGAACTCCTCGCATCTCTCCATTAGAGAAGCTGCAGCCTCAATTACGGGACTTACGATGCTGCCATACGATGGCGTTTTCCAAATCAAGTCAGCATAGAAGATCGATGCATAGAACGACTGCTCCGAACAGTCAATCAATGTGGGAAGGATCGATGCTCTTCGGGTGCAATCCGGGAACACAAAGAGCTCTGAAATGCACGGAATGTTCATCGGCGGCTGAGGTCTTACTCTGATTGGCGGGGGATTCGAGATTGCTGATATAGATTGCACAGACAGCGTTTGACCTGAAACACCGACCAGTGAATGGAGATCGCTGAATCGCTCATCCTTGTCGGAAAGGAACAGAGTTCTGAGGCGAGATGCTATCTCAGGGGATTCCAAAATCGCCGCCCAACCTCGGTTTCCGCTCCCGAGCTCGGTATCAAATATCTCTTCGACCAGATTCTCGCTCAGTATAATGCTTATGTGATCATCTATCACAATATATTTCGAGTGAAGGCAGGGATATCTCCGAGGCGGGTTTGCATCGCCATTGCGAGCCATGAGATAGAGCAACGCCCCTTTCTCTTCCAGCAGTGAGAGAAGAGATTTCGAGCGCTCTGAGAGACCGCCTACGGGCGAGCCCTCGAGCAGAATAGTCACATCAATGCCTCTCGATACGCTCCTATTAATCACAGACCAAACCTGAAAGGAGTCGAACTCATATGTGCAGATCAACAGCGATTTTCTCGCAATGGCAATTTGTTCGAGGATGAGATCGGAGTGCTCGGGCAACAATAGAGGCGTAACTCGTGCTGCAACACGAATATTCGGAAAAGATGATTGTCCAGGACGGTATTCTCTCAACGATAACCAATCGGATCGAGTATTCGAATCCAAGAGCGTATTTCCATCTAACTGCCGCTGTATAATCCTTCCCTTGCCGGAAGATGGCACGGGTGCACCTTGCCAAAGATCCGTCGATTCATCATTTCGAGTTTCATCCCCGAATAGAACCGCATCGATTATCTCGTCATTTTCATCGATAAGCAGAATCTCATCCCCGTCATTTGCGAGCCTGAATGAACCAACTGTCATGACCTGAGAACATCCCAAATCGTTCGGCAATATGCAATATTTAGGCAAATAGCCATTCTGTGCCAGAAAACTGCTTGCATCTCTTGCTATGATCAGCTTCGACAAAGCGGGGAGCTTTGCGTCGTGTGGGAGAAAGAGTGTACCCTCGCCATCTGTAGCCGACCAATTTGCCACTGACAGCTGATTCGGTGTCGGATTATATATTGAGAAAAATTCGCCTCCTTCGAAATCGTCGAAATGAACGTTCCATATGACTGGATGTTCCGTAGAATAATCCGCATCGTCGATGGAATCGAGAATCGCTGATTGGACTGTCTGCCCATCTGCCATTTGCACATTGAGGCAGAGAATAACGGTCACGAGCAACAATAGCAGATATTTTCGCACGGGGTGCGGAGAGAAGGGGAGATTCTCAAGGATTGCGCATACAATGATACTGAGCTATCCCGGTATTCCGGAGGCAAGATCGAGAAGAACCGCCCTGGGATCTTTCGCCTTTGCAACACCGCTTGCCAGCAGTACGCCATCAGTGCCCAATTCCAATGCCATGGCCACATCGCGACCGTTCTTCACACCAGCACCTGTCAGAATGCCAATTTCAGGTGAGATCTCTCTTATGACTGCTACTGCTACTGAGACTATCTCGGGGTTTGCATCTGTAACGGATATATCCCCACCTATCAGCTCTGGAGGCTCTATGGCAACGAAGGCGGGGTTTATCGCAGCCAATGCCCGACTGACGGCAATATTGTTTGAACAGAGCACAGTTGTCAACCCGAGAGATTCACATCTCTTTACAAGCTGCTCGATATCGGCCATTACCAGTCGGTGCTCAGAGTGATTTATGAGCGTCCCAGAAGCTCCTGCCGCCTTGGCGCCCTCGGGCGGAACGAAGCCCGTTGTGCTGCCAATTTTCACATTATCCACATGCTGCGAAAATACGGGGATGGAGACTGAAGAGCAGACGAGCGCGAGGTCGGATATGGGAGGGGCTACAATGATCCTTCTACCCGTCTCCTTAGCAACTGATTCTGCGGCCTTGGCTATCGACAATGCCCCTTCTCCTGATGCCTCGGAGTATGTCTTGAGATTGACAATTATGACTGGTTCCATTGCAACACCCATTCCTGTCCAAACATCTCTGAATGGTGCTCTATAGCGATTTCATTCGGGGTTCAATTTTCTTCAGCACTGCGGGTCGCGTGGTATACTCCAACTCCTCGGGCGAGACTATCGCGGGCATGAACGGTCCGTGCCCTCTGATGTACAGACATATCTCCATCGCCTTGTTGCGCACATAGTCCCACTCCTTCCCGACGAATAGATCAAGGGGTTCATGCGCGCCAGGCGGAGAGTTCGGAGCCTCTATACCCTGGATCTTCCCGTGCGATATCTGCATGCCAAGACACACGATTCTCGGAGGTCCGTCGTAATATGTCGGGCTGGATTCATCTGAGGCGCATGGAAACCAAGCGCCATAGTGCGAGCCGCGCATCCAGCCGGCGACCAGTGCCGGGAAGGCGAATGGCTGGAGCACCTCACCTAAGGCTGGAAAGCCAGATTGACAGCGCACGACCATGACGGGATCGTCCTTTCCGACATACTTGCCAGCGAGGATATTGAGCTTCTCGGTCGACACTACAGCGGCCACGCCTAGCTCCTTGTGTGTCACGCGCTTCACTGCATATCTTGTGGTATCTCCTATCAGCGCTAAAATATCATACATCTCCGCAGGAGCGCTCATAACCACCTTCTTGCTATCAATGACATCGACCAACTCGAAGTCATACCCTTGATGTCCACGTGGATCGATGACGAGACCCGTTGTCGTAAACGGATCCATGAAAGTCCTGCTGATCGGTAGGGAATACGCCGATGGACCGCACTTATCTGCCATGAATACAAGCACGCTCTCGGCCTTTCTTTCCTCGAACTCTATCTCGGCAGCACCTGGTCCCTGGCCTCTCACATTTCCTGAGAACGCATCGGAGAGAAGATCCTGGCCAGCTGCATACAGCTTCATCCTTTTAGCCTCATCAGCCGCAGCGATAAAGGCGTTCCATGCAAGCTCGTGGACCTCTCTAGCATTCTCGCCATTCGTATGAGTCATTATGCACTCCAAATCATCGCCACTTCGGCTGATATGATAATCCGTGATTGTCTTGGATTTCACGCCGGAATCGAGCACTTCCTTTAATTTGGTTATCATGGATGGGTGGGGGCAGGAGTGTCCTGCAACCGAGCCGACATCTGCTTTTATTACGGATAATGTAACTTTTTCAGCCATAATCTCATCCTCCACAATACAGTACTCTCTTCTGTAAATATGGATTATCAAGTGAAATTCGTTATGAGTATATGATTTTATGTTTCTAATTATTACCAGCACGGCTCGGATCCGCGACCTTTATCCTTTTCCGCCATCAGCTCGATTGCTAGAAAAGCTAATGAAAGTCCGATCACATGACGAGCTACTGAGAAGACCGATGTCAAGCATTGATGAGCTGAAGGCGATCTTTCAGCCTCGAAGCATAGCCGTGATAGGTGCCTCAAGAAGTCATCTGAAGATTGGACATGAGACCCTACTGAATACGCTCGTAGGCGGTTTCAAGGGAAAGGTATATCCCGTAAATCCCGAGGCCACTGAGATAATGGGGCTCAAGACATATCCGAGCGTTCTCGCCATAGAGGATGATATTGATCTCGCACTCATTGCAGTCCCGGCCAATACTGTTCCCAAAGTCATGAAAGAGTGCGCCAAGAAAGGCATCAAAGGGGCTATTATCATCAGCGCGGGCTTCGGCGAGATAGGAGAAGAGGGAGAGAAGCTCGAGGCGGAGGTTATCGATATCGCCCGGAGAGGCGGGATCAGAGTGGTGGGCCCGAACACAATGGGATATAAGTCGCCTGTGGACAACATCGATGCAAGCTTCGTGTTCGGAATGGCAAATGTCGGGAGGATTGCTCTAATAAGCCAGAGCGGCGCGCTTTGCATTGGCATGATTCATTACGCGAATGCGGAGAAGATCGGTTTGTCGAGGATCATCAGTGTCGGAAACAAGGCGGATATCGACGATGCAGATCTAATTGAATACCTCGATAGTGACGACGCCACCGATGTGATCGCGATGTATATTGAAGAAATCAAGGATGGCCGGAAGTTTCTGGAGGTGGCAAAGAGAGCGCGAAAACCCATTGTGGTTATTAAGGCGGGCAGAACCGAGAGTGGTGCTGCCGCGGCAAAAACGCATACGGGCTCGCTGAGCGGCTATGACAGGATCTATGGCTCCGCTTTCAGGCAGGCGCGTATTCAGAGAGCGTACGATGTCGAGGAACTCTTTGACTGTGCGAGAGCCCTCGCATCTCAGTCTCCAGCAAGAGGGAAAAGAGTTGGTATTGTGACGAACGGGGGCGGGGCGGGGATCATGCTCGCAGACTGGTTGGAGGATTACCAGCTCGGGGTGGCTCAACTTACTGATGAGACAAAGAAGGCACTGCGTAATATTCTCCCGCCGATAACGGTTCCGCGCAACCCGCTGGATATCATCGGCGATGCGGGCTTTTTCAGATATTGGGCGGCGGGGAACGTGCTATTGGAGGATCCATCTATCGATATGCTCGTTCTGATCTGCGTCCATGCAGGATATGCACGTCCGAGGGAATACGCAGGAGCAGTACTGAAGCTCACGACTGAAAAGCGGCACTTAGAAAAGCCGATTATCGCATGCTGGGTCGGTGGAGTGGAGATCGAAGAGGTCATTCAGGATCTCAAGGCAAGGAATGTTCCTGTTTATCCCTCGGTACGACGAGCTGCTAGAGCTGCCAGATCGCTCTATGATGAAGGCCGAAGAAGAGGCATTCAATCTGAAAAATGAAGGGATGGAACAGAAGCGAGAAATGTCAAGAGCACGAGAGTCTGAATTATAAATAGAGAAAGAGTTTTTCCTTCAGCAGTGCGGCAGGGAGAGAATGAAATACACTAGGACGATCGAAATCTCACCTAAATTGGATGGACGAGAGATAATCATTGGGGGGTGGCTTCAGGAGACGAGAAATCTCGGAGGAATCGTCTTCGGAATTCTGAGGGATAAATATGGCACTGTGCAAGTTACTGTTAGAAAGAAGGATTCTCCCGAACTTGCTAAAGAGCTGGCAGATACACCTCGTGAGTCCGTTCTGACCGTGAGCGGCACGGTGAAAAAGAGCGATAAGACTCCTCGAGGAGTTGAGATCATTCCGTCGAAAATTCGCGTCGACTCCGTTGCTGAGACGCCCCTTCCACTCGGTATTGTAGACAAGGTCGGTGCGGATCTCGATACGAGGCTGAACAATCGATTTCTTGACCTGCGAAAGCCGGAAGTCGAGAGGATTTTCGAACTGAAGGCAGAAATGATCCATGCGAGCAGAATATACCTCAGGTCGATGGGATTCATCGAAGTCCAGACACCGAAGATTGCTTCTGCAGGAGCCGAGGGGGGTGCTACGCTATTCAAAGTTGACTATTTTGGGAAGGTGGCGTATCTCGCGCAGAGCCCGCAACTCTACAAGCAAAATCTTATGGCAGCAGGCTTCGATAAGATATTCGAGATCGCACCGGCTTTTCGAGCGGAGGCTTCTGATACTACTCGTCATTTAACAGAGTTCACTTCGCTCGACGTTGAGATCTCTTTCACCCAATCATCTGAGGAGATAATGGAGATCTCCGAAGGTATCTCATACAGTGCCGTTAAACATCTGGTGAATAATTGTCAGTCATTACTGGAGCGATGCGAAATCGCTCTTGAGATTCCAAAGACTCCCTTCAGGAGAATACCTTATATCGATGCAATAGAGCTCGCGCGCTCAGAGGGTGTGAATATCCGTCCGGGAGAGGATCTCGGAACTGACGGTGAGAAGGCCCTCGGAAAGGCTGTTAAGAATAGCTACAGAGAGGAGTTCTACTTCATCACGGAATTTCCGACCGAGCTCAAGAAAGGTACATTCTACGCGATGCGGAGCGATGAGAGACCAGAAATAACGACATATTTCGACCTCGACTTCAGAGGGCAGGAGATCGTCTCCGGTGGGCAGAGAGAGCACCGGCTGGATCGTCTCATCTCTCAGATGGAGGAGAATGATCTGAGCACGGAGGCATTCGGCTTCTACCTCGAGGCTTTCAAATACGGTATGCCGCCTCATGGCGGCTTTGGATTCGGCATCGAGAGATTCGTCCAGAAATTGCTGGATCTTGCAAATATTCGAGAGGTCATCCTGTATCCACGGGATATGTTTCGGCTTATTCCTTAACCGAAATCACAAGTGTGATTAATTGCGTAACCAAGGTTAATATCTTTGAAATGGAATATCATTAGCGGATGGGACAAATTTTCGAACGCGAGCTGAAAGGTATCCTAAACGGAGATAAAGATATATTGGCAAAAATCACCAGGAGCTGCAACTCAGAAGTGCAAGCAATGTATCGCAAAATTACCAGGAAGCCGTTTCTAGTGATACGCGCCGCCGGTTCGATGGGGGTGGATCTTGTAGCATGCAGAGATGATTTCACATTTCCCATTGAGGTTAAGAGCTCTGCAAATAACGTTCTCAGATTCAGCAAGAGCGAGAAGCTGATCGAGCAGGCTAATCAGTTGAAACGAGAGAGCATGAGATCGCACCTATTTCCCCTCTACGCCTATAGATACAAGAGAAAAAGAGGGGATTCCTGGAGGATCTTCGCTCTGGAAGTTGACAATAATTTGAATGGGCGTATGGATCTCATCTATCGCAAGCTTCCTAAGATCGACCAGACAAAAAAGGGAAACCTAATAATGCGCTGGGAGAAGGGAATGCCTTTGAGCAAGTTCATTGAATATCTCGATTTTCTTACATGCAGACATTCCAAATGAAACTAACGAAAATATAGATGGTCTTCTCGCATATTCGTGTATAAAAAAAAGGGGGAGAGGAGGATATTCAGAAGGGAATCCTCCATGTGTTAGTTCCTTTCATTGCTTATAAATCATGAAGCGCCTGTAATCACATTTGATTATCAGTAATGGTAATATACCAGTGTGAACTACCACCACCAAAATCCTAATGATTTTGAAAGTTGCTTCCTGTTTCAACCACCAGACTTGCAGGAACAAACTGGAGTTCCTGTAGAGGTCCAATGTCCGCAGGCGTAAATTCGGACCATCC
>Ga0209986_10000300_pt1 | contig 47393 bp, 39 predicted proteins | sample BlataG_FD_183168 | JGI IMG/M metagenome (GOLD analysis project Ga0209986, IMG submission 183168) | Deep subsurface microbial communities from Black Sea to uncover new lineages of life (NeLLi) - Black_00105 metaG (SPAdes) (version 2) | ecosystem: Environmental > Aquatic > Marine > Oceanic >... | reverse complement strand
TCCCCCACTCATACGAATAGTTTACATCCAATATGTTTATTCCTTTTTATACCTGATGTGATTATTTCAGAATTGACATATCATAGCCATTTCTTTTTCCTGAAATAACCAAGCATAAATAATGCAACAATTAGCATGCCCAATAATAGCATAGGATATCCGAGATACCAATTCAACTCGGGCATATTTTTAAAGTTCATCCCGTATAATCCAGCGAGGAAGCCTAAAGGTATAAAAATTGTAGCGATTATTGTCAATACTTTCATTACTTCATTCATCTTATTACTAATACTCGACATAAATAGATCGATCATTCCAGATATTATATCCCGAAGAGTTTCAATTGTATCAATTACCTGAATCGTATGGTCATATATATCTTTGAGATAGATCTCAATTTTCTCATGAATAAGTTTAGATTCACCTCTTATAAGGGCATTTATAACCTCTCTGAGAGGCCAGACAGATCTTCGTATGAATGCCATATCTCGCTTAATATTATGAATGAGTTGTAGAGTATTAGGAGTCGGATTTTCAACCAGATTTTTCTCAAGATCTTGGAGCTTTTCTCCATATACTTCGAGTATTGTGTAATAACCATCAACAATAGAATCTATGAGCGCATAGACGAGGTAGTCAGTACCTAATACTCTTATCCGACCTCTACTCATCTTTATTCTCTGCCTAACTGCGCTGAAGACATCTACCTCACTTTCTTGTAATGATATCACGCAATTATTTGTCAAGATTAGACACATGTGTTCTATATTAAGCTCATTTGTATTCCTATCATATTTTAGCATTTTAAGAACTACGAAAATATAATCATCATGATCCTCAATTTTTGGTCTTTGATCGACATTCAGAATATCCTCAAGAACTAATGGATGTATCTTGAAGCATTCTCCAATCTTCTCTATGAGACCAATATCATGCAAGCCGTTGATATTTATCCAAGTGACTGTATCTGTGTCTTTATATGGATAGCAGTCCTCTATGTTTTCAATGACTTTTTCCTCGTATTGTTCCTTTTTATAATCTAGGATATTTATCTTGATTTTTTCGACTTTTTCTTCACCTGTGAAAATAAGTGTACCTGGTGGAAGACCTGCCTGTTTCTTTATCCCTTTTTTAAACAATTTCTGCACACTGATACCTCCAAGATTATGGGCTTAAATCATGACAGATCATAGAGATAAATTGTCTAATAGGAAAAATAGTTTATCATTAATTAGGTAAATAAAACCCTTAAACTCTTAATGGGATAATTAAAGGGTCGAAATTATAATAGATCACCATAGGCAAATGATAATTGCCTATTCGCCATTTCAGATTCTTTCCTGAAACCGATTAGAGCTTCATATCGGAATAACCCATCACTTTCGCTTCTGAGAATTATTGAGACCTCTTTGAAATTGAATAAGCGATAGATGATTCTAGCAGTCTGATCAATCACTGATCGGATAGGTCGCCCCCGCTCATTGGCATATGAAATAAATCTCTGGATGCCATCGATTTTATTCTCTAAATCATCCTCGGGAATTAGCGAATATTTCTTTTTGATCAAGGACGCGAGATTTTGATCTATCTCAATTTTCTTCTCTTCAGTCAAACGAATGAAAATAATTGTTGGGATATTATTAAGTTATTCATTCGACAACCTTACATATTCTATAAATAAAAAGGGGGCAAAAAAAATCATATTTGCTCTGAAATTTTCATATATAAAATTATTCTTTCTTCGCTGATTTTGTATAGCATGATATAATAATGTTATCAATTGTGTTATTCGACTACATAGCCCAAAAGGATTTTTCCTTCCTCTTTATCTTGATGAGCTCATCCAGGACCTCTCTTTCGTCGAGGCTGAGTTCCATCTTCTGGAGCTCTCTCGCATGTCCCTCGGGCATATCAACAAACAGGATGTCCTCACCCTTGATCTGCCGGCCAACAGTGACATTATCCATTGCAATCGCCACCTCCTTCCCCATTCTCGCCTCAATGAGACTCTCCTCACCACTTCTGATGCTCTTAATCCGACCGATTTCACGTCCATCAGCTCTTATCAGAGGTTGACCAGGCCTTATTCGGCCCGCGAGGACTCGGACCCCAACTATCGCCGGCTTGCTCATCCTGAAAATATATTGCGGAAGTATCTTGATCTTTCCGGGAAAGATTATCTCAAGCCGCTTCTCGCTCTCCAGCTCTGAGCGTTTCTTGTCTCTCCACTCCTGATATTCCTCTATCAGCTTATAGACGACATCGTTACTCAGCACGGCGACATCGTAATTTCCTAGTTCATCCTGCCCTTCGGGAGTTATCGTAACATTGAACGCAAGCACGACCCGATGCAGTGGATTAGCTGTAGTAGCAGCTTCTACCAGATCCTTCTTGGCGACGGCTCCTATTTGCGCGCTCGCAATAGGCATTCCCGCGGCTTCAGCCTCGAAGGCAAGTGCCTCGAGCGAACCAATTGCATCAGCTCTCACCGCAATCCCCTCAGCCACCAGCTCTATGTGAACTTCGCTCTCTCGCCTGATCTCCTCCATTGCCTCGTCGAGCGTACCGCTGACCACCTTGATCATCCCACCTGGAAGTGCATTATTCAGTTTTGCCGCAGAGAGCTTTATGCCCGCGGCCGCGGAAATCTCCTGCACTGAATCAAAGCGCTGTGTGGGATCACGAATCTCGTCCAGTGGCTTTGGCTTCAGAATCGCCCTCACCTTTGTCACAATGGGATAGTTCGGATCAGTCGAGGAAATCGCAATCGTGTCGCCCTTGGCGATCTTTCCGTCATATAGAATCACATCTAAGGTTGCCCCGAGACCCTTCTCCTCTTTCACCTCGAGAACGGTGCCCTCTCCAGTTTTCTCCTCTATGGCGAGCTGCTCCTCCAGAAATCTCTGCGCGAGACCGACAAGGAGGAGAAGAATATCAGGTATGCCTTCACCGCTCTTCCCGCTCACCGGTACGATCGCAACGGTTTTAGTGAAGTCGTCGATCCTGTCAAATCGGTCTGTACCAAATCCACGCTCGTGCAATTTACCCACGAGATTGTATAGCCGCTGATCGAGCTCTTCCACTGCTCCCGATGATTGATCCCGCACGCTGATCGAAAATGGCTTTCCCTCCTGGGTTCTCCATCCGGGTATGAGATCGATCTTATTCGCGGCGATGATAAAGGGTGTCTTGTACTTCTTGAGGATGGAAATAGATTCGACTGTCTGCGGCTTGATGCCTTCATTGATATCTATGACGAGCACTACGAGATCCGCCAGCGCTCCACCTCTCGCCCTTAGAGTGGTAAATGAATGATGTCCAGGAGTGTCTATGAACAGCAGGCCCGGAACGGTGAACTCCTTTCCCTTGACAATCTCTTCGCAGAGCTCGTAAATCGTCTGCAGTGGAACCTCTGTAGCGCCTATATGCTGAGTTATTCCCCCAGCCTCTCTCGCGACAACTTTGGTTCCCCTGATCTTATCGAGTATCGTCGATTTTCCATGGTCTACATGACCGAGAACCGATACTATCGGTTGTCTCTTTGCCATAGTGACCGCCAACTGATATTTTGATTCGGAGGAGCGCAGCGCGAGAGGAAAATCATTACCTCATCTGGATTACTCGTAGAGCCAGGTTTCGTCGTGTCTCTGATACTTGTGTATTTCGTAGTCATTGAAAAACAGCTCGATCTCTCGCTTTGCAGATTCAGATGAGTCTGAGCCGTGGACAATATTTCTTCCCGTCTGCATGGCAAGATCACCTCGAATGGTCCCAGGAGTTGCATCCTGAGGGTTTGTCATCCCCATCATGGAACGCACTACTGAGATCACATTATCCCCTTCGAGCACCATGCATATAACGGGTCCAGAGAGTACATAATCGATGAGACCCTCGTAGAAGCTCTTACCTTTATGCTCCGTATAATGTCTCTCCGCAAGCTCCTTCTGGAGCTTCATCATCTTCATTGCGCAAATCTTAATACCGCGCCTTTCGAAGCGCGAGATAATCTCTCCGACCACTTCTCGGTGAATGCCATCGGGCTTGATCATGACAAATGAGTGCTCTATCATTGCTTTGAACCCTCCTCCTTCTCCTCAACAGGAGGCATCTCCTTCTGCTTCTCTTTCTCCTCTTTGGGTGCTTCCTCTTCCTTCGGAGCCTCCTCTTTCCTATTCCGCTGCTCCTTCACTCTGCGGACCTTTCTTGCTACTTTCCTGGTAGCCGACTCCCTCTCCATATGTGCTGCCCCTTTCATCGTCTCCTTTTCTCTCCTGTAGGCGGCTGTCCATTCGGTCATTCGAGGGACTCTTTTCAACTCTATCTGATTCTTGAAGCACTTGCTACCGCAGAAGCTGAATGTCAGGCCGTCTCTGCGCACATAGAGTCTTCCAGTTCCCGGTTCAATGTTCGTTCCGCAGAAAGAACAGATCCTTTGTTCTACCATAGCTCCATCACCTTTAATCTGCTCAGAGGGCTGTCATTTTCTTCATTGCATATCTATCGAACGCTCAGCTTCCGTGCCTCACGCGCAGTCTCCTTGAGCATCAGCACATCGCCAACTCTTATCGGACCCATCACATTCCTCGTAATTATCCTGCCCTTATCGCGTCCCTCCAGAACTCTGACTTTCACCTGAGTGGCCTCTCCAGTCATGCCCGTCTTTCCGATAACCTCAACCACTTCGGACGGAATACTGTCACCGTTTGTCATCCGGATTACACCCTCACTTTCTCAGTTCGGCTATCATCTTTTTGATCTCATCGATGAGTGGCTTGCCCTTGCCAGCATCCAGAATAGCCACTGATGCGGTTGGCTTCTCTAGCCCGCAGGCGTTGCCCAGCTCAGCCCTGTTTGGTACGAAGCCGAATGGAACATCTCTCTCATCGCATAGAGCGGGTATGTGCATCAGAATCTCAGGGGGATTGACATCCTCTGCCATGACCACGAAGATCGCATCCCCTCGCTCGACCAGCTTCGTGACCTCGTTCGTGCCCTTGCGCAGCTTTCCGCTATCTCTGGTGAGCTCAACGAGCTCATACACCTTTTCGCTGACCTCCTTCGGGGTATCGAATTTAACATATGGGGGTTTAGCCATCTTAATACACCTCCTTCGGACGCAACGCGTCTTCATCATTCACAGGCTCTCTGATTAAGCAGAAGAGCAAAAAGGCAAAAATGATTACAGTATAAAAGATTGTTGTCCTGAAAAGTGATCTGTTGTCTTTCGCTCAAGGTATATTGCAAACCATGTCAATGGTCGCCATTTATCTCTTAGTCTCGGAAACAGGATTTTATACTTTTTCAAAGAAGGGTTAAGTAATACCATCCACGTGATGGGAAAAGAAGGTGCTGTTCGTCTATCGGAATGGCGCTCCATTTGGATGTGAAACAAGATGAAAGTACTCGTACTTGGAGTAGGAGCAGTTGGAACCGTAATTGCAGATGTTTTGTCTAAACAAGAGGAATTCGATGAGGTAATCGTTGCCGATTTGACCAAGGAGCATGCCCAGAAAGTGGCGGATAAGATCGGGAGTTCAAAGACTACCGCAATCGCTATGAATGCCAATAATGTGGAGGAAATGAAGGCTGGCTTGAAGGATGTAGATCTCGTGATAAATGCCGTGCTTCCGCGCTTTTTCCTCAAAATAATGAAGGCAGCCCTGGAAAGCAGGACCAGCTACATGGATATGGCGACAGACTTGGGAGTGGCTGCTCATGAGAAGCCAGGCAATAAGATTGACAAAGTTCCAATTGATCTTCAGCTGGAGCAGGACGCTAAATGGAAAGAAGCAGGTCTTTCTGCAATGCTCTGCTGGGGGAACGATCCCGGAGCATGCAATGTATATGCCAGATATGCCGCAGATGGTATGGACACAGTCGAGAAAATATTGGTGAGGGATGGCGATAACGGATATGTTAAGGGATACGACGGTTTCGTGGCTCTATGGTCTCCGGATACTCTGATCGAAGAAGTTGCCCTGATGAACGCCCTTGTGTGGAAGGATGGCCACTTCGAAAGAGTGCCGTCGCTCGAAGTATCTGAGGTGTTTGAGTTTCCACCGCCTATTGGTAAATTGAGGGTATGGGCTGTAGATCACGAGGAGCCTGAGACGCTTGGCAGGACGATCAACAAGGGCTGTAAGGAATGCAACTTCATGATAGCTCTCGGCGATGAGACAGCAGAACTACTGAAAGTTCTCAGGAAGATTGGCATGGTGAGACCAGACCCGATTAATGTCAAGGGCGTTGAGGTCTATCCGCGAGATGTTGTCACTGCACTTATGCCATCACCGAGTGATCCGGAAATTCAGAAAAATACAGCGGGAACAGCAATTGTTGGCACGGTGGTTATAGGAACGAAAGATGGCAAGAAGATATCTCATTATATCTATCAACGGGCAGACTATGCTGAGTGCTACAAGAAGTATGAGGCGACAGCTGTTGCATGGCAGACTGCAATGCCGGCGGCGGTTGCGGCAATAATGTTCGCCAAGGGCGAAATTACCAAGAAGGGAGTGTTCACCCCCGAACAGCTGGATCCGATACCAATCTTGAAGAGATTCAAAGAATTCGGATTCACATGGGAGGAGCAAAAGAGGGAGTTATAGACAGATAACAATCGGAATTGAGGAGACTATAATCTTAGTCTCCAGTATTTTACTTTTTTTGGTGTTCCAATGCCAGAATACAACTAATATGAGAAAAATCCAGATGATTGAATGCCCTGTGTAAATAAAGGGCATTACTATTTCTGCATGGATTTTTCCTTTTCAGCAATCTGCAGCCGCGTCTTCATAACGCTGTCTGGATTGAGCGAAATACTATCTATTCCGCACTCGACCAAAAACTCTGCGAAATCGGGGAAATCGCTCGGGGCCTGACCGCAAATACCAATCTTCCTGCCGTTCTTCTTTGCGGTCTCTATCACATTCTTAATCATTCTCTTCACGGCTGGATTTCTCTCGTCGTAGAGATGGGACACGAGTTCTGAATCCCTGTCCAGCCCGAGAATAAGCTGCGTGAGGTCGTTCGATCCTATAGAGAATCCATCGAACACTTCGGAGTACTCTTCGGCGAGGACAACATTGCTCGGTATCTCGCACATAACATAAACTTCGAGGCCATTCTTACCCCGCTTAAGACCACATTTCTCCATGACCTTGATGACCTTTCTGCCCTCCTCAGGTGTTCTGCAGAAGGGGATCATCACCTTAACGTTGGTCAGCCCCTTCTCCTCCCTGACGAGGCTCAGCGCCCTGCACTCCAGCTCGAATGCGGCTTTAAAGCGCTCATCGTAATATCGCGAGGCACCGCGCCAGCCGATCATTGGGTTGCTCTCGGTCGGCTCATAGAGCTCTCCGCCCACGAGGTCAGCATACTCGTTGGTCTTGAAGTCCGATAGGCGCACGATGACATCTTTCGGGTAGAAGGCGGCGGCGATTTTCGAGACGCCTAGGGCGAGCTTCTCGACAAAGTAGTCCACTTTGTTCTCATACCCCTCTGAGCGACTGTTGATCTCCTCCAGAATTCGCTGCACCTTCTGATCCCCACCCCGCGCCCGCTCTTGCAGCGCCTCATAATTCAGGAGCGCCAGCGGGTGTATACCGATATGGGAGGCGATTATGAACTCCACCCTTGCCAGCCCGACACCATCGCTCGGAATCTGCGCGTGAAAGAAGACATTCTCGGGCATTCCAACATTCATCATAATCTTCGTCTTTGTAGTCGGGATATCTTCCAGGCTGACTCGATCCACTCTATACTTCAGCAGCCCTTCGTAGACATTCCCCACGCCCTCGGATGTGTCCACCGTTACCTCTTGCCCCGAGCTGAGGATATCAGTGCCGTTCACCGTTCCGACGATAGCGGGAATTCCCAGCTCCCGAGATACTATAGCAGCATGACATGTTCTACCGCCGCGATTTGTCACGATTGCTGAGGCCATCTTCATGATCGGCTCCCAGTCAGGGTCGGTCCGATCAGTCACCAGCACCTGCCCCTTCTCGAACTCAGATATCTGAAGCGCTGACTTGAGGACATTGACCGCTCCCTGGCCGATCTTCGAGCCGACCGCACTCCCCTTGATTAACACCCTGCTCTTCGCCTCGAGAACGAAGGTCTCATACACCTTTTCCTTCTTGATTGAAAATACCGTCTCGGGCCTTGCCTGGACAATATACAGCTGGCCGTTTACACCGTCCTTCGCCCACTCAATGTCCATAGCCTTCCCATAGTGCTGCTCGATCGTGAGCGTCCATTTTGCCAGGGTGATTGCCTCTTCGTCAGTTATCACGAATCTCTTCCTCTCTCGAAGCGGTACCTCAACCTCTTCCAGTTCCGCCCGCTTGCCGGAATAGATCATTTTGTGCAGTTTATCTCCCAGCTGTTTTTCGACGACGGGATTTTTCGCCTTACCGATGAGATCCTTCAGAACATAGAACTGATCAGGCGAGACCCCTCCTTGAACTATGAGCTCGCCTACGCCATAGGAAGCGGTGATATAGATGACTTTATCAAAGCCGCTCTCGGTATCTATCGTGAAGATGACTCCCGAGCTGGCTAGATCACTTCGCACCATCTGCTGAACGCCGACTGAGAGGGCAATACCTATCTGTCCAAACCCCTTATCGACCCTATAAGAAATTGCCCTGTTCGTGAACAGGCTGGCAAAACATTGTTTGACCGCCTTCATCAGGCTAAGCTCACCGCTCACATTGAGTATAGTCTCATGCTGACCCGCGAATGAGGCTCCATCCATATCCTCCGCAGTCGCACTGGACCTTACGGCTACGTGCGGATTCTTAGCACCAAGAAGCCTTGACATTGTACGATAAGCTGCCGTGATCTCGATCTTTAGCTCGTGCGGGAGTTCGCCGTCTAGAAAAAGCTTTCGAACCGCCTTTCCTCTTGTGGCCACATTCGTTGCGTCGTGGGTATCAAGTCCTTCAAGGTTTTTTTCCATTCTCTGTTGCAGCTGGTTGAACTCGATATACCTCCGAAAAGCTTCCGTAGTGACTGCAAATCCGGAAGGAATCTGAATCTTCTTGGAGGTCAGCTGCTGGATCATCTCCCCTAAGGAGGCGTTCTTTCCGCCGACGAGCGGCACATCCTTCATGTCAACTTCATTAAACCAGAGTATGAAGCGCTTGGACTTTTCCCTATCTTGGTCATTGAATGCCATAACGATCTGCCCTATTGATTCATTTCAGGTAGTCCATGGCCTGGCATGCATCTCTAAAGTGGGTATTTCCTTCATCAAGCCTGTCAGGTTATTAATGACGGTCTATCCACTATAGTATCTTCATTCTGATTCTTTGCTTTGATTTCCCAGGAGCAGGCTCGCGGACTGCTTTCATGCCAACTACGAAATACAATCTGATTATCGGATGCTCCGTAATAAACCCTTTCTCGAGGCCATATTGGATTTAGCGCAAGCACGATATCAGCCCATGTGCGTGCATTTAAGATATACCAATTGGTAACAAATTAAGAACAGAATCAGAATTTCAAAAGATTTTTTCAACCTGCAATTGCGTTAAGGAAAATATCTGAAGATCAAGCTATCTTTTCGCGCGCAATAATAATCATATTCAAAGCGATATCAGTGGAATGAAGACGATGAGAGTGGCAATGCTCACCTACAGCCTTCGCCCAAGGGGCGGGGTCGTGCACGCCCTCTGCTTGGCAGAGGCACTTATGAAAAAAGGAGTGGATGTAAGGCTGTTCTCCCTCCGACGAAGCGATATTGGCAATGAATCCACGAGCTTCTTCAGACCCACAGCCGTTCCTTCCACGATCTTCGACTTCGAGTGGCACGAGGAGATCAGAAAGAGGCTAAAATCGATGGTGGATGCTATTATTACCAGACTGCCTCGGAATTATGATATATATCACACTCAAGACTGTGTCTGCGATACCGCGCTTCATCAGCTGGCAGCAGAGGAGAATGGCTTACCACTTCATGTCAGGACTGTCCACCACATCGAGGGATTTCCGGATCCCTATCTGAACCAATGCGAGATCGATGCGCTTCGCCGCAATTCAGTGAAGATTACCGTCTCGATGTATTGGAGGGATCAGCTTCGCCAGAGGTACGATATCGATTCTGTGGTGATTTACAACGGAATAGATTTGAGCAGGTTCGAAAACCTGCCGAAGCATCGGCGCGAACCATTTCTATTATTCGTGGGGGGTATGGAGGCTCGGAAAGGCCTGGAATTCGCTATCCAAACATTAGAGATTCTAACGAGAAGAGGCCGTGAGTTACAGCTTTTAGCTGTTGCCAAGCCGGGTTTTAGGGGAGTCGAATCGCATGCGTGGTTTGAGCACCTGATTGAGCGCTGCGGCGTGAGTGGTAAGGTGAGAATAATCGAAAATGTCAGCGATGAGCAGCTGATCGATCTTTACAGTCGCGCCTCCGTTTTCTTGCTTCCGACGCGAATGGAGGGCTGGGGACTTGCGATCATGGAAGCGATGGCTGCAGGATGTCCAGTGGTCTCAACCCGCGCAGGAGGCGTTCCAGAGCTTGTGACCGACGGCGAGAATGGATTACTGACAGATGTCGGCGACCTGAGCGGATTCGCCGATGCAGTAGAGCACCTGATGGATGATGGAGAATTGAAAGAGAAAATCTGCGCTGCCGCGTGCGAGACAATTGGGAAATATAGCTGGGAATCCACAGCTGAAAAAACCCTGCAGCTTTATGAGAAATACATCTCAAGGCGCGGAAAAACAATCGCCGCTACTCCTTAGGAATGTTGATATGGAAGACTGAACCCTTGCCAACTTCGCTTTCAAACCAGATTTTTCCTCCATGGCTCTCCACAATACCCTTGGCGATAGGTAGTCCTAGCCCCATCCTATTCACCTGGTACGATAGCTCCTCGGCGGCCACTATGTAGAATCTATCGAAGATCTTGTTCAGCTCGGATAGCGGTATGCCTACGCCGTTGTCCTTGACCCAGATATGTATCATCTTGCCCTCATCGGCGACGGATACCTGTATTTTCCCCCCTTCGGGCGAATACTTGATCGCGTTGTTCACAATATTCCTGATCGCATCGTGCATCTTCCGCGCATCCATCTTGATCGGAGCAAGCTCACCAATCGTTACCAGCTGAAGATTCTGTTGCTTCTCCTGGGCGAGCGGTCTCTGGGATGCGATCACCTGCTCGAGTATCGCCTCAATCGATGCTTCCTGTTTGGTGATCGCCATTGCACCTTTTTCTATCCTGGCAATATCAAGCATCGATTCGACGATCTCGTAGAGCTTTTCGGTGTTCATCCTGATATTCTCGATCTTTTGGACAAACTTTGGATCCATATCGTCCAAAATACTAGAGCTAAGCATTTCCAGATAACCTCTCATCACCGTAAGCGGCGTCCGAAGCTCGTGCGAGACTACATCGATGAACTGGGTTTTCATCTTATCAACCCTCTGCAGCTCATGAAATGCTTCTGTGAGAGTCTGGTAGGATCGCTCCAATTGCTGCTGCAGACGGACCCTCTGAGATACATCAGTTATAACACCTACAGCTCGCACTTTTCCGTTTATGTCTGGAACCGGGCGAAACTTCATGTGCAAGTAGTATATCTTTCCGCCTGGGTTTCTGAACCTGATATTCTCGCCCTCGACCTCCTCCTTTTCTAATGCTCTCCTGATAAGGGCGGAGATCCCGCTTTTCTCGAAGTGCTCATTTTCCAGCAAATTCTCGCCCAGAATAGAATCCTCAGGTTGTCCGGAGTATAGCAGTAGCTCTGCCTGGTCATTTGCGCTGATCACCTTTCCGCTCGAATCACACATTATCATTGCGATCGGAGCAAGGTCGAATAATAACTGAATGTCGCTCTTGATCTTCCGCAGATCGAGAATTGTCTGGGAGCTTTCAACTACCAGTGCGGCCGCGGTCAGGAGCTCTGCAGAATTTTCTAGGCTCTCCCAATAGGATGCATCTGGCTCGCGCTTAGAGCCGAGAATGAATAGATCTCGGTAGCTTTCGGTAACCTTTCCAATGAAAATTGCCATTGAGACGATATTATAGCTCGTCCCAAGCTCTTTAAGGAAGTTGGGCGCCGAGTCCAGATTTTTAAGAGTGATTAAACTGCCGAGCTCTTGCTCGTCGATCCACTTTGTTGATGCGTCGAAAAAGTGATAGATCGTCTGACCTACAACCTCATGCTCGCTGCACGCAATCTGGCCGATGACCGATGATTCCTTGACGTATCTGAAGTAGCTTATGAAATCGCAATAACCAAATTTGGAAAATTCGGATTTTAAAACCCTTGAGATATTGAGCGTATCGGGGTTTTCTTTAATGGCCTCATGCAGCCTGTTTATGGATTTGAGGATTGATACTCTCAGGGAACTGTCAGCATCAGGTTCCAATCGTTTTCCCCCGTTCTCGCTATCATTTTTCTCAAGCAGCCATAGTGAAGCATAATCACCAAAGAGGAAAGGTAATGAATTACTGGGTCCCATAGATAGATGTTTAAATAGAAAAAATCTTGCTAAATAATATTGTAAAAAGATAAGACGTCATAGATTGACTTTTCCTTTTGATAACAGTTTCTGGAGCGCGTTATCCGCGGCCTTTCCTATCTTCTCAGCATCAAGTAGCTCGCGCTCGACGTTTTTGTTTTGCTCCTCGACAGCTATACGCTGCTCTTCCCTCTCCCGTCTCCTTTCGGCACGAATTTCAAGTATCTTCTCCCTAAGCTCCTTCGCCTTCGCGTGATACTTATCTGCAGCACCTTTTATTTCGAGATACTCCTCGTGTTTCTTATCGGCAATTGCGGCAAGCGCTCCTTTCTCATTGAGGAGCTCCCCGATCCTCTCATCGAGGCTCTTCCTTTCCTCGACCAGTATCAGAAGATGCTGATGCTCAGAATTGGCCACTCTGAATGCATCATCTATTGTCTGATCTATCTCCTCGATCGAGAATCGAAGCACCTTCTGATTTTTGACGAGATCTTCTAGCTGAGTGATATGCCCGTAGAGATCTCTAATTCTCTTGAGAAGCTCCGCCTCCTTCTCGAGCGACAGTGGAACCGTCTGATGCTCCATCTCAAGCTTGCTCGCTAGGTGCTTCTTACTGCTCAGATCAAAATCGGTATTCTTCTTCATGCTTGAGAGAAGCTTCCTCTTCATCTCTATCATTGATTTTGCTTTCGTCTGCAGCTCGTTTCGCTTTGCCTTATGCTCACCGATCTTCTCGGACAGCTCCCTTCTTTCCGCTCTCAGCTCTTTCAGCTGGCCAAATAACTCCTTCTTCTTATCGTTCAGAGCATTTCGCTCATCCCGAACCGCAAATGCCTGCTCATTGCGCTCATTGCGCTTGGCGATCAGCGTCTGATACTTTTCTTCTGAGCTCTTCAGCTGATCAATTTTTTTTTTGGCCATCAATGCTCACGCCGCTTCTGATCATATTTTATTATGAATACATATCTCAGCCTTGGATTTAAAGATGATTTTCAATTAGTATCCTTTTCTGATGCGTGATTCAAACTGCATATCACTTTTTCCATCTATTTAACCTGCCACTGTTCCCATGATTCCCTCAGGCGCACACCCGTACCTGGACTATCGCCCATCGAAATCTGCCCCTCTCGTACGACGGGACCATCACAAATGGGCTCAATGTTCAGATGAGAGTCCAAATCGACATAAGCTGGATCAACAGTGCATGCGAGATGTGCTGCTGCGCTGATCGAGAGACCGATATCCCCCATGCAACCGATCATGATCTCAATCCCGGCGTTCTCGGCCATCTCAATCATCTTTATTGTGGGAGAGACGCCTCCGAATTTCATCAGCTTAATGTTAATGAGATCGACAGCCTCAGACCGTATCAGGCGCTCAAGCGAGCTTTCATCTACCGCTGATTCGTCCGCGCAGACTCGAATCCCGTGATCGTTCTTCAATCGTGCAAGCGACGGTATCTGATCAGCACCAATTGGCTGCTCGAATAGATCCAGCATGATATCTGAGGCTTCGGTCCAAAAGCAAATTGCCTTCTCAAAATTGTAACCGCCGTTTGCATCGACAAATAATCTGATATTCGAGCCAACCTTTTCTCTTATTGCTCTTACTCTCTTGAGATCCTCTCTTATCGATCTGCCGATCTTGATTTTCAAGGTCATGAACCCTTTCTCCAGCAGCCTTTCCGCATCCTCGACGGCGCCGTTCACAGGTTTGATATCGATCGTCGCAGCAGTCTCTAAGGCCTTCGGGATGCCGCCGAGCAATCTCGAAATGCTCTTTCCCTCTATCTTTCCCCTTAAATCCCACATTGCGATGTCCAAAGCTGCGGCTGCAGCTTTGCTTCGCTCTCGAATTCCGAATGTCAAATCATGCTCGAAAAATCGATCGATATCTATTGATGATTCCCGGGCATGGGAAAGAGCTTCTTTGCACTTTATTGGTGAATCTGAAAGGCTTTCGGCTGGCGTGCCCGATCCCCAGCCACTAATATTATCCGCCGAGGCCTTTACGATGAATACATCCGCGGTAGTCCGCACGCCAGTTGATATTTCAAAACGCTTCCTGGGGAGACGAAGGTGATGGAAATCGATCGCGATCTTCAATGCGACTACCTCTTCGGCTATTAATCTTCAGCTTCTGATCAGTTTGATTACGTTTGTATCTCTTTCCGCTCCCAGAGCACTTGCCACGGGATTGCATTTAACCCTCAGCAGATATGCAATTACATTCCAGTTATGCTCCGAAAGAGCCTCGAAGTTGGCCATTCCCTTGCTGATTATTAACTCGCTGCTCTTCAATCTCCTGACCAGCCTATCGTTCTCTCCCGACCAGAGATCAAGGCCCACAGCAAACCCCTTTGTCTCGGCTATCTCGTCGACTATTCTCTCTATCCCCATGCCCTCAATATCCTCTCTCGTGACATCGGTCAAGATCGGGCTGCCCTTAACTACGAGCACTATCCGCGGGCCGAGTGATTTTATCTCTTCGAGCAGTAGCCTATCGAAGACTATCTCTCCACAGTTATCGGCCAGGAAGAATAGCTCGTCAGTGCTTTCCAGCAGCCCTTCAATCTCGGCCGAATCGTCCCCGCCCAGAGGCTCATGAACCATGCTCAGGAACTCCTTTTTGAGCAGCTCTGGATCGCTCAGGCTGCCGGAGATACCGAAATCGAGGAGATTTCCAATGATAGAGGCTATCATTGCGGCCCTAAGTCGATCACTGGAATTGTTCACGAAGCTCTCCGCCTCTGGAAGTAGCCTCACGGCTACCTCATTGCTCCTCCTCTTCAGCTCAGAATACGGATCCTTCGTCCCCAGTAACGAATAAGCCCTTCTATGGATCTCCGAAGCGAATTCGACGGATGATATCTCATTTGATCTCATCTCGGCCACGACTTTCTCGCATTCTCTCAGCGCATCCGATGCCTTCTCAGGCGAGCATAAGCTCACCTCATAGACCACTCGACTCAACAGACATGGCACGCATTCATCGGTCAGCTTCATTTAGCACCTCCAATTATTCAAGACTTAAAAGGGAATTGAAAGAAATATTCTCCTGCATCTCACTTCAATCGTTATATGGATCTCGCTCAGAGCGATAATTGCAGTGAAACCATCTGAAGCTCGACCTACGTTATTATCCCCATCTCAGTAAGCTTCTCTGGGAGGTAGGTACTCGTGACATACTCTAGCCCGTATTTTGCCAGTGCCTGTTGCTCCGCCTTCTTGTTCATCTCAAGCATTGTCTCTATCTCGGTCTTCCAGAAATGATCCTTAAAGCGTGGGTCGGTCAGCTCCGCCTTCAGCGCCTGTACATCCCTATCGGTGAGCTTATCGGTGGGAAGCTCATAGTTCAGAATATCCGTTGCAGTTATCCCGACGAACTCCGCTGCAGGTGTTGCTAGATATTCTGATATATGCGCGGTCTTGATCGCACCATAGGCGATAGATGCATGTATTCTGAACGACCAGGGATCCCCATCGGTAAAGGTTACCACCTGCAGGCCCATCTCCTCACTTAGACGCTTCATGAACCTTCTTGTTGACCTTGCAGGCTGCCCCTTGAGATGAATAAGAACGCACCTGGCAGACTCGTCGAAGCCGTTTTCCACCAGTCGGTCGAACATACCGCCAGTCTCGATCGCAATCGCGAAATCGGCATCGAGCTCCTTGAATGACAGTTTCTCCTTCTCGACGTTATATGGAATGCTGTATCCCGAATCTCCGACATCATCCCTACAGTTGATTTTCTTCTTCTTTCCCTTTCTATCGGTCTCGATTATCGTTACATTGCCCATAACTCTCGCACCGTCCTCCTCCGGCCGCAGCTTGAAATCCTCTCTCATGCAGCTGGTGACTATCTCGAGATCCTCTGCCAGCATGTTGCTCTCGTCCTGGGCGGAGAACTTTGCCTTCTCCCATCCCTCGGAGATGTAGTACATCTCTCTCAATGTGGACGATTTATTCTCCTTAATCATCTCCTGGATGAAATCCAGCATATACATCGTCCTGAGGAGCATCTGCGCGCCCCTCATCTTCTTCGCGGTGCGCGCACCCGTTGCGCGGCCGTACTTCCAAACACCTTTCTTCAGGTCAAATCGTATGTTGCTCTTCGTCCTGAGCGGAATGACCATCTTGGGTATCTGTCCTTGATCCAGCTGCTCGTAGATCTCCTCCGCTATTTTTGTAAGCCTCTCAACCGCCCGTTGATATCTCCTCTCATCCCTCATCAGAGAGCACCTCCCCCTGCTCGTCGTAATCGGCCTCCTCCTCTTCCTCTTCCTCGACGATCTCCTCGACAAGCGCCTCAGTCACCACCAGCTTGTCAACATCCCAGTCTCCCGGCAGCGCCTCAGCTCCGATAACATGAACTGGATCGATACCCGAAATGTAGATCTCATTCTCGTCATATGCGTCCTTATCCAATCCCGAGAGCTCTATCGTTATCCGCATCATCTCGGTCGTGGGCAATCTCTTGATGGGCCAGCAGAGCACCATGCCATTCTTCTCGATTTTCGGCTGAGGTTCCGCTTTTGAAATCGCCGAGCTGCCGCTGTTAGGAATGACGAGGACGATCTCGAAGTTTCGCTGCTTGGGAGTGTAGTTGTACACATTGATCGTGATCTTGTGTCTCTTCTTGCTGTATTCTACGCTATCATCTATCCATACGACATTCATAATCTTCGTAATAGTCCCGTTGAGCTTCGGAACTGGCTTTCCCACGATCTTGGCACTCTTCTTGGCGATCATGGGTAAAATTTCCTGGACGATATCAAACTTGACCCTCGTCTTCGCCTTTCTGTCCGCCTTGTTGAGATGAGTCCTCAGCCTCCTCCCACAGGCTTTTATCGCCAGCTCTATCTCCTGCTGTATTACTTCGATGTTCGCAATTGCCTCCTTTGATTCAGAGGTGAACGGTATCTTTGTCGAGGCCACATGGACGAGAATTATCGCCGGTCCGTAGGGTATACCGCGTCCTCCCCTCTGCTCCAATCCGTATCTTCTCCAGTCGATTGCCTCTATGGCTTTCGTGATCACGCACGCCCCCTGCTGATACAGCAAGGGCACTCGGTTGGCAAACCTCAGTATTTGGACCTGATTGTCCTTGCTCAGATGGCCACCGTAGACTATCCCAACCTCGACGATGAACGGGTTGCCGGCATATACCCTCGGCTCTCTCGTCACTGGGGGAGCATAAAACTCCGCCTTGAGCTCTCCGAGGACATTCTTCAGCCCCTTCTTTATCAGCGAGGGACCGATCGGGCTGAGGCAATCGGTCTCCGGGGCCATTATCTTGACCTTCTTGATCGCGTCTATTATTCCCTTTGCTTGATCGAGCGTGAGCCGCTTCGGGCTTTGGCTCTGCGGTATTTCCGCCAACTCCAGTATCTCCCTTGCCACTCTATGAGATATCCTGGAGAAATCGTTCACTAAAAAACTGGACATTTTGATCGAATCGGCATCCTTCGCCATGTTCAGAAGCTCCCCGAGTTCAATCCCCTCGGGATGAGGCATGATCTCCCTGGTCTGAGGCGGCAGCTGTTCAGATGCTCTCTGAAAAACTATCCTCGATCCGTCGGGCGCGACGTATGTAATCTGGGCATGTGGATTGACAATCGCGGTACCCTTCAGATACTCGATCACGGATTGCTTTCCCGCGACATACTTCCCGCGAACCTGCACCTCGAACCTGGTGCCGTGCTCCTTATCCCAGATTACGAAATCGCCGTTGATCAGCTCCGGCCGATTCTTCTTTGTATTCAGCATCAACGAGATATCCCGTGCGACATCTGACCCGTGGATCTTCGACCTGATCTTTGCAGGCTTTCCAGTCGTTAGCTGACTGTACATAACGACTGCCGAGATACCTATCCCCTGCTGTCCCCTTGCCTGTCGAATGGAATGAAATCTCGAGCCGTACAACAACCGACCAAAGACTTGTGGTATCTGCTTTTTAACAATTCCCGGGCCGTTATCCTCCGTGACGATCCTGTAGTCGTTCTGATTAATCTTCTTTACATCGACATATATCTCCGGTAGAATTCCCGCCTCCTCACAGGCATCGAGCGAGTTATCCACTGCCTCCTTAACCGTTGAAATTAGCGCTCTCGTGGCGGAATCGAACCCGAGTATATGCTTGTTCTTCTCGAAGAACTCCGCTACGGATATCTCCTTTTGCTTCTTGGCCAGCTCTTCGGCAATTGAAGACAAGCACGCACCTCCGGGGGAGATTCGAGACGCTTACGAGGTAATGATTACGAATGCATCCCAAGTGTGTATTCACCTTCGATTAGATAAATTCTCTGAAAAAATGATTGCGCCAGAATCTCGGTAATCGAAACATGCAATAATGGAAAAGAACAGGATGGGAGAGAGATTTATGTGCTCTTTTCTCCTTCTTCCTCCTCTTCCCCTTCAAATGGTTCACCGCAGTTGGGGCAGAACTTCGCGCTTGCAGGAACATCCGAGCCGCACTCGGAGCAGACAAATATTTCTTCAGCCCCCGGTCCCATTGAGACCGTTGTTATTTTCTTGGTGCCCTCGCCTGCCCTTTGCCTGTCCACCTTGGCGCCCTCCTTCTCCATTTTCGTCCGTTCGTACCTCTCGCGCATCTTCTGTTTCGCCTCACCAGAGCGTCGCATGAAGCGCATAAACAATAAGAATATTAAAAATATGAAGAAGCTGAGCTGAAAGAGGTACAGAAGCCAATAAAGAATGAAAAACCCAAAGAGGTAGTAGCTATCAACGCTCAACGGACCCTGAGATAACAATAATTGTTCATTGTCCACCGTTCCCGCCTCGTGCCATTCTCCGTTAAGGTTCACGGTGAACCAAAAGTAATTGTATGTTCCAGCCACCTGAGTTTCAAAATAATAGGTCACGTTTGTCACGTTCCCTTCGAGCGTATTCCAGTAGCGAAAAGTCATGCTCTCGTTTCTCTCGTTAATGGAGGTGAAATGGATTTCGTTGATCACCACCCACGCTTCGATCTCCGCACTCGTATTGTTAGTTACAACCGTGATCGTGTAGTTGAACATCGTATCTCTCTCGCCTCTGAGAGGAGAAACTCCGCCATTTTCAAGAATTCCATCTAGGCTCATAATCTCAGCATCGGAGATGTCCGTAATCATCGGAACGAAAGCGGTAGACGCAAAGAGAGCGGCTACAACAAAAGTAACAGCACCCACGGCAAGCTGATGCCAAAAATTTTCGACCTTCAATACCCAGATAAAGAGTAGTATTGCAAGCGGCAGAACGAGCATTCCGAGGCATTGGGGATCGATAAGGAACATTGGCAGAAAGAATGCATTTGCTGCCAGCACGATGAAGATATACTTGTACTTGCTCTTCCTCAACGTGACCAGATAATTTGGTTTCCTCGGAGTATCTGTCGGGAGCTTCCAATCTTCCTCTTTCATTCAGCCCAGGCAAGACATGAATACAATAAAAAGATGGCGATTGTCCCCGAGAGATGCAAATGAAGATGTCCAGAAAACTTGCGGGATAAAAAAATCATTATAAATACAGTTATTTAAATAAAACGACCTGCGATATGCATATTATGCAGGACTAAGCGAGATGAAACTTTCATGAAGACTGCGGTTGTGGCGATAGGCGGCAATGCGCTGATTACTCCCGGGAAGAGGCTTACTTTCGAGAATCAAATGGAGCGGATAAATCAGACTTCGAGGCAGTTGGCCGATCTGATTGAAATGGGGTATGATATAGTTCTCGCTCACGGAAACGGTCCACAGATAGGCAATATACTTCTGCAAAATGAGCTAACTCGGGATGAGGCTCCTGAGATGCCGCTTGATGCACTTGTTGGGGAGAGCCAGGGCCTTATTGGGTATATGTTGCAGCAGAGCCTATCAAACGAGTTCGCGAGGCGGGGGCTGAATAAGATCGCCATATCGATACTAACACAGGTGCTGGTCAACGAGAAAGATCCCGCCTTTACAACTCCCACGAAGCCCATTGGAATGTACTATGCGAAGGAGCGCGCGGAAAAATTGGCCGCGGAGCGAGGTTGGGTATTCGGCCGCGAGAGGGATCGGGATACATATCGTCGCCTCGTACCCTCTCCCGAGCCGATCGGCATCGTAGAGTCGGATGCGCTTCGACGCTTCGTTTTCGGCGGGGAGCGGCAGGTGGAGGTCATAATCGCGTGCGGAGGCGGCGGAATTCCGGTCATCAGAAGAGACGACAGATATGTCGGAATCGAAGCGGTCGTGGATAAGGATCTCGCGGCATATGTACTCGCGATCGATTTAGAGGAGAAGTTGTTCATCATGCTGACTGATGTTGATTATGTATACCTCGATCACGGAACGCCGAATGAGAGACCGCTATTGCAGATCAAGATCGATGAGGCGAGAAGATACTTGGATGAAAACCAATTTGGAGAGGGGACAATGGCCCCGAAAATCATTGCCGCAATTCGCTTTCTGGAGCAGGGCGGCGAGGAGGCCATCATAACCTCTCTGGGCAAGCTTAAGAATGCGATCATCAATGGCGATGGAACTCATATAACGAAATGAGATTACGCGAGTGAAAAAAGATGGTGAACATTGAGGAGCAGATAAGGGAAACTGAGGATGAAATTCGACGAACGCCCTATAACAAGGCGACTCAGCATCATATTGGCCGGCTGAAAGCGAAGCTCGCGCACCTGAGAGAGGAATCGGAGCATCGCCGGGCGAGGAGGGGCAAGCGCATAGGATATGCTATTCGAAAGTCGGGCAATGCCACCATTGCTATCGTTGGTTTTCCGAGCGTGGGAAAGTCCACCCTGCTCAACAAAATAACTAATGCCGAGAGCGAGGTAGGTGCCTATGACTTCACCACAGTGTTCGTCGTCCCGGGGGTGATGGAGCATCGGGGAGCTAAGATTCAGCTCCTGGACCTTCCAGGGCTGATCAGGGATGCATCACGCGGCAGGGGCAAGGGGAGGGAGATAATATCTGTTGTCAGAACTGCCGATCTGATACTGCTGATGATCGATGTATTCGAGACGAACCTCAAGCTGCTGATAGACGAGCTGAGAAATGCCGGTATAAAGCTCAATGAGCGCCCCCCGGATGTGCAGATATCAAAGAGGAGAAGGGGCGGTATCGAGCTCAGCAGCACGGTCCCTCTCACGAACATTGATGAATCGCTGGTCAAGGATATTTTGCGCGAATTCGGAATAGCCAATGCCACTGTGCTCATTAGGGAAGATCTGAATGAAGATCGGCTAATAGACGCCCTTGCGAAAAACAGACACTATGTGAGGGCGATCGCCGTGATTAACAAGATCGATCTCGTAAGTGAAGCGTATCTAGAGGAGATCAGCAACCGGCTGAAGGATTGGAAGGTAATGCCAATCTCTGCTGAGAAGGAGATCAATCTCGACCTGCTCAGGGACGAGATTTTCGAAACGCTCGATCTCGTCAGGATCTATATGAAGCCACAGGGGCAGGAGGCAGACCTCAAGGAACCGCTGGTAATACGCAGGGGAATGGATGTGGCAGGTGTTTGCGTCAGCATACACCGCGATTTCAAGAATAGGTTCAGGTATGCGCAGGTCTGGGGCAAGAGCGCGAAATTTCCGGGACAAATGGTCGGCCCGGATCATGTTCTCGAGGATGAGGATATACTCACAATTGTGGTTAAACGATAATAGAAAATCACATGCAAAAATCAAAACGAGCCATCGCTACTGCAATTTGCTTGCGATGTTCTTGATGAACTTCTCCATCTCTCGAGATTCTTCCTTAGAAACGAGAATTGTTTTTGGCTTCTTAAGGAGCTTTTCCGCCTCCTCTCGAGCCTTTCTGAGTATTGCTCCCTTTTTCTCAACTTTTTCCTCGCCTTTTGATGCGACCTCCGGACGAGTCGTGGAGAGGAATTCCTTCCGGTATCTGCTCAATGTATGTTTCTTGTTCAGGTATGTCCCGTCGCTCGCAGCTTCTCGAATTGTCTCGATTGAAATTGCCGATTCATCCGATTCGAAAGTCCGCGCAAACTCGCGTGCCAGCTCCCAAACCCATGCGTCGACCAGAAACTGCTCGAACGATGCTCCTGCAGCCTGGTCTATGCCACCCATGCCTGCACCCAAGTCGGACGGGATGATCGATTCGATTATCATGTGGGGAAGACCGTCCTGAACGGTCCTCAGCGAAAGCGATCTATTCTCGAGGCTCGCCCCGCTAACCATCGTTGAAAAACCGTAATGTTTCCCCATCTGACCCGCACCCGTGCGCAACAGCGGCGCTTCAAACGCCTCATAGTCGATCGACCCCGACTGTAGATCCGCAGGAGATGAATCGCTGCTGTATATCCACGGAGCGCCTTTCTTTGCAGCCTGAGTGATGACCAGGCTTGCGAGATTCTCCGCGTTCACCTGCACGATAGTTCCCGACAATGTGACTGGTGAGGTGATTCCTGCAAGAGAGGCGCTCATTGCCACAACCGGAATGCTCGCACGGGCAAGCTCAACCTGCGCTTCCGCAAGGCCTTTCTCGAATGTCAAAGGCGAAATGGGACATACAACTGCAGACAAGATCGGCCTCTTGGCCAGCTCATCAGCTCCGTCAGTGAGTATCGATATGAGGGCGACCATATCCCTTGCCTGCTCTGCGGTCAACGGTCCGGACTGCACATGTTTGGTGGTGTACTCAAAGCATGTCTTGACCTCGACGAGCTCTTTTAGAAGCGGTGGTTGATCGAGCGCACCGACCATTCCCCATATGAAGTCTACCTGAGGCAACTCATTCGCGAAAATCGTGAAGTCTCGAAGATCATCGTTTGTTGAGGGATGCGAATCTCCAGTTAGTAAATTCTTGACATAGATACCTTCTCCGCCATTGGCCACGAAGAGCTTATCCTCCGATGGTGTTGTGAAATCATATTTCTTATCCCTCGCCGCGAAAAGGATAGACTTTGGCGCGCTCAAAATAGCGGACTTTACAACGCTCTCAGGAATGAGCATTCGCTTTCCGTCTTTTGACCTTATTGCGCCGTAATCCTCGAGCAGATTACATACGGAGTCACTTAGGAGCGCGATCCCGATCTCATCAAGCACTCTAAGGGAAGTTGTGTGAATTCGGTCGATCTCCTCTTTGCTCAGGAACGCCAGTTTACCTCTTGCCATAGTTGCACTGATCCCGAATTAGGTTCGGAATGCCGACTTATTTTGATATATGCTTTGTTCCAACATTCTATGCTTTCGATTATTTTCCAATATATTATGCGTGGATAAGTTACGTGTAATTGAATATCAATTATTGATTTTCGCTCAAGCGATAAGGCTTTTCTCGTACTCCTTTAAAATCTGGTCGCCCTGCTTGGCGATATCCTTATCGATAGGATCCACCTCGTGCTCCCTTAGAAGCTTCTTCGCTATCTCCTTCGCCTCCGGCACCATCTTCGTGGAAAGCGTTGCCTCCCATGCACGTTTCTTCTCGTCCCGAAAGAAAAGCTCCTTCTTGAAATTCTTCGCAGTGTGCGGATGTGTGAGGAATGTATTGCCATGGCCTACTTCCTTCACGACATCAAGAGCGATCGTCTCCTCGCTCACCGTGAAATCTCTCATGAATGCGCGGAAATTATCCCAGAGATATGAATCAATGACCAGCTGCTCTAATGCACACCCCTTCGCACTGTCCAGGCTACCCATCCCAGGCGCAAGATCCGTTAGAGACATTGCGCCCATGCAAGTGCCCACCAGCTCGCTGAAAGAAGATCTCATGCCCGGTATATCGCCCCCGACGCTCCAGCCGGCAACCATGCATGGACGACCGTACCTCTTTGCCATTTGACCCGTTGCTGCGTTTATGGGAAGCACCTCCGGTGCGGAGTAGTCGATATTGCCGGTCGACATATCGATTGGAATAGATTCTGAACTGTAGATATGGGGTGCACCGGGAGCGGCAAACTGGGTGATAACCAAACTCGCAAGATTCTCGGTATTTGCATTTACAATCGTTCCCGCACGAGTAACTGGACTGGACATGCCGGAGAGAGACATAGACATTGAGACGACTGGAACGCCCGCTCTTGCGAGCTCTACCTGGGCTTCGACGGATCCCTTTTCGAAGGATAAAGGCGCAATTGGGCAGCAGACAACGGAAAAGATAGGGCGCTTCTTGAGCTCGTCCGCTCCGCCCAGTATAAGCGATGCGAGCTCTATCTGCTTCCGGGCATCAATAGCGTTTACCGAGTCCCCCTCGGTATGCATGGTGCAGTTCTGAAGAGATGTCCATTGCTCATAGGCCGTGTGAGCGGGTTCGAAGACATCGGATGCGGTTACGATCGGCCAGAAAAAACTGATTGCTTCAAGGGCGTCGGCAAGCCTCGCAAAATCTCCGAGATCTTTTCGCGTTGCATTGCGCTTCTCGCCCGTTTCTAAATCTCTCATGTAAACAGTTAGTCCATCTGTTGAAATGTACGGATCTTTATCTACGGGAATTTCCAGATCATTTTTTGGATCCCTTCCACAGAGTTTGAAACTCTTCGGCGCCCTCTTGAGCGCTTCATCAACCATGCTCTCAGAAATCCTTGCAATTCCCGTATTATGATCTACACTGGCTCCCGATTTTTCAAGCATTTCAAGAACAGATTTACTGCGTATCAGGACGCCAATCTCGCTCAGGCTTTTCAAGCTATATTCATGTACCAGATCTTCTTCCTCTTTATCAAGAACACTTATTCGAACCCTAGCCATGAAATACACCAGCTTTTCCGAAATATCGCATCTTTTCGTAGCTGCAATGCCTGGAGGGGGTTATATCGTTTTTTCAAAGGGTATATTAATGGTTCTTCCATCTTTTCATCTCATCATTGTATTTCTGATAATCTCACAAAATTTCAAAGAAAATTGCTCTTGATGTGTTTATTGATAAGATTAGGTTACAAATTCCATTAACAATTGCTGAGAAAAACTAACACATCTAATGATATGATTTTCAAAGAAAGATCAGATTGTTTTATGGAAAATTCTAATCGATGAGATCAGCTGCTAAGTTTTTTTTCAGACTCGCTGATGAGTTCATCCCCCTGTCGGATAATATCCCGATCGACTGGTGTTACCTCGTGCTCCTTTAAAAGTTTCTTTGCTATCTCTCTTGCCTCTTGAGCCATCTTCGTGGAAGGTATCGCGTCCCAGGCAAGTTTCTTCTTATCCCGGAAGAAAAGCTCCTTCTTGAAGTTCTTCGCGGTGTGCGGATGTGTCAGAAAGGAATTCCCATGACCAACCTCTTTCACGACATCGAGAGCAATCGTTTCCTCGCTGACCGCGAAATCTCTCATGAGCGCCCAGAAATCCTCCCATTGAAAGGAATCGATGACCATTTGTTCCATTGAGCATCCAAGAGAATTATCGAGACCACCAAATCCACAGGTTAGATCTGTGTTACAGAATACCCGCATGAGACTGAACGCTATTAGGCCGGGGCTGATTTTTTCATCAAATCCTTCGCCACCGATTCCCCAGCTGCCAACCATGGAAGGTAGGCCATATCTCCTCGCCATTTGACCCGCAGCCGCGCTAATAGGAAGCATTTCAGGTGCAGTGTAATTCATGTTGCCAGTCAACATATCTATGGGTGCTGATTCAGAACAATAGATGTGCGGTGCACCAGGTTCTGCAAACTGAGTAATGATGAGACTTGCTAGATTTTCAGTATTTAAATTGACAACAGTTCCAGCAAACGTGACCGGTGATGACATACCGGAAAGAGACATTGACATCGAAACAATGGGAATTCCAGCTTTCGCAAGCTCGACATGCGCCTCCACCAAACCCTTTTCAAATGATAGAGGAGAAATTGAGCAGTGAATGACTGAAAAAATAGGACGCTTCTTCAATTCTTCCTTTCCGCCGACAATCAGCGCTGCCAAATCAATTTCAGTGGCAGCATCTAAACGGTTCAGGCTCATTCCCTGAATGTGCATTGCGCATCCTTGAAGCGAGGTCCACATTTCATGAGTGGAATGCGCGTCCTCAGGAACATCGGATACAGTGACAATGGGCCAGAAGAAGTTTATCGCATCGAGAGCATCAGCAAGCTTAGCAAAATCTGCAAGATCCTTTCGGGTTGCACTGCGCTTTTCTCCAGTATCAATATCTCTCATATAGACAGTGAGTCCATCCGTTGAGATATATGGAGCCCCCCCATCTGCAGGGAGTTCTAGATCATTCTTTGGATCACGACCACATAGTTTGAAACGCTTAGGTGCCTTGACCAAAGCCTCTTTGACCATGCTTTCGGGAAATTTTGCAATCCCTGTTTCATAATCAATAATTGCACCTGATTCATCGAGCATACGTAAAACGGATTGACTTCGTATCAGAACACCAATTTCATTGAGATTCTTCAAGCTCTGCTCGTGTACCAAATTTTCTTCTTGTTTATCGAGCACTTTCATTCGGACTACTGCCATTTAGATCACCCTTTTCGGCTTTTTTTCGGTTTTCAAATCATTCTAACATTCCAGATAAATTCCATTAAGCAACGAGTTTCTTTTCGTAGCCCCTTATTAAAGCATCACCTTTTGCGACTATATCCCGATCGATCGGAGTCACCTCATGCTCCTTTAGAATTCTCTTTACTATCTCTTTGGCCTCTGGAACCATCTTCGTGGAAAGTGTCGCCTCCCAGGCAAGCTTCTTCTGGTCATAGAAGAACAGCTCCTTCTTGAAGTTCTTCGCAGTGTGCGGATGCGTCAGAAAGGTATTCCCATGACCCACTTGCTTCACCACATCAAGTGCAATCGTCTCCTCGCTTATCTTGAAATTTCTCAGAAATCCGCGGAAATTGTCCCATACATATGCATCGATCACCACCTGCTCGAGCGATGCACCTTTTGCATTATCGGTTGAGCCCAATCCGGAGCACAGATCCGTTCCTGAAAAGGTGTCCAATGCGGTACTGGCCATCTCAGAGAACGAGTTATTCATACCAGGTTGAGTATCTCCAAAACCCCAATCTCCAACCATGCAGGGCAGTTCATATCTTTTGGCCATTTGACCAAAACCTGTCATCAAGAGCGGGACTTCAGGAGCACCAAAGTTCGGTCCTCCAGTGGTCATATCAGCCGGAACTGAGTCGGAACTGTACACAAAAGGAGCACCGTTTGCTGCAGACTGGGATATGACGAGGCTTGCGAGATTTTCGACATTAACTAATGTGATCGTTCCAGCGAGCGTAACTGGAGACGCCAAACCTGCGAGTGGCATATTCATTGATATAACAGGTATGCCTGCTTTGGCGAGCTCAACCTGCGCTTCAACCGTTCCCTTTCCGAAGGTAAGTGGAGAAATCGGAGAACAAACGGCCGAAAAAATCGGTCGCCTTCTCAGCTTATCATCACCCCCAACAATATTGGATGCAATCTCTATCTGGGTTCTCGCATCTTTCGCATCTCGGACCTCAATCTGCTGCACATGTTTCACGGTGTTTTGAAGCGAGGTCCAGAGCTCGTGAACTGTATGAGCAGCTTCTGGAACGTCCATTGGGACTACTGTTGTCCAAAAGAAATCCGCCCCACTAAGGGCGTCGGCGAGTCTTGCAAACTGAGCAAGATCCTCTCGATTTGCACGGCGTTTCTCGCCTGAATCGAGATCGGTCATATAGACAGCAAGACCTGTGGTTGCGATGTATGGAATGCTCTCAACAGGGATTTCCATATCGTGTTTGGAATCGCGAGCGCAAAGACGAATTCTCTTCGGTACCTTCTCCAGCGCCTCTTTAACCATGTTCTCAGGTATTCTTGCAATCTTCGTCTTCTCATCGATAATGGCTCCTGAATTCTCGAGGAGTTTGAGAACCGAAGGGCTCCTAACGAGAACGCCAAGCTCCTGAAGACAGCTCAAGCTCTTCTCGTGGATGAGATCTTCTTCTTCTTTCTCGAGGAATTTAAACCGTGCTCTTGCCGTAATATCACCAATTTCGTTCAATGTATTTCTCAAACACTTTGATATTTCAAAAAGTGCTCTTCATGAGGTGAGCATCTTTTCGTATTCCTTTAACAGGGCGTCACCCTGTTTGACGATATCTCGATCGATCGGTTCCACTTCGTGCTCCTTCAGAAGCTTCTTCGCTATCTCCTTCGCCTCAGGCACCATCTCACTGGAAAGGGTTGCCTCCCATGCACGTTTCTTCTCGTCCCGAAAGAAAAGCTCCTTCTTGAAATTCTTCGCAGTATGCGGATGAGTCAAGAAGGTATTACCTTGTCCTACCTCTTTCACCACATCGAGCGCAATCGTCTCCTCACTTATTGTGAACTTTCTCATAAACGCGCGGAAGTTCTCCCAGAGATAGGAATCGATCACCATCTGTTCGAGTGATGAGCCTTTATCGCTATCTAATCCTCCAACTCCAGGCGCCAAATCAGTATTTGTGAGAATTGTGAAAACAAAGGAAGATAGCTCGGTAAAGGAAGGTTGTATCCCCGGAACTAAACCATCTGTTCCCCAACCACCGACCATACTGGGAAGGCCGTATCTCTTTGCCAGTTGGCCGGTTGCAGCACTGATCAAGAGGCCCTCCGGAGCGTAATTATCCATATTGCCCGTGGTCATATTAATCGGTGAAGAAACGGAGCTATAAATATGTGGAGCGCCAGGCGCTGCAAACTGCGTAATGACTAAGCTGGCAAGATTCTCTGTATTTGCATTGGTAATAGTTCCAGCCACAGTCACAGGGCTTGACATACCTGACAATGACATTGACATCGATACTACAGGGATTCCAGCACGGGCAAGTTCTACCTGTGCTTCGACGGATCCCTTTTCGAATGATAGAGGCGCAATTGGACAGCAGACTACTGAAAATATTGGGCGCTTTCTCAGCTCCTCTTTTCCTCCGACAATCAGAGCGGCCAATTCTATCTGTTTCTGAGCATCTATAGCTGATAGGGCATCGCCCTGTTCATGAAGAGTACCGCCCTTGAGCGATGTCCATTGCTCGTAAGTGGTATGGACAGCCTCGGGAACATCTGTAACAGTTACAATTGGCCAGAAAAAGTCAACTCCGTCAAGAGCATCGGCGAGCTTCGCGAAATCAGCAAGATCTTTTCGCGTTGCATTACGTTTTTCGCCGGTTTCCAAATCTCTCATGTAGATGGTGAGCCCGTCCGTTGAGATATAGGGAATGCTATCAGTCGGAATCTCAAAATCATTCTTGGGATCACGGGAGCATATGCGCATCCTCTTCGGAGCCTTGCTCAGTGCCTCATTGACCATGTTCTCTGGGATGAGAGCGATTCCAGTCTTGTAATCCACCGTCGCTCCAGAGTCTTTTAAAATCTTGAGAACTGATGGACTTCTGACAAGAACGCCTATTTCGCTCAGAGTCTTGATACTCTGCTCGTGTATCAGATCTTCTTCATCCCCGTCAAGGAATTTCAGTCTCGCAACAGCCATTTAACTCACCTTATTCGCTGACAATTTATTCTAATCAACATCTCTGCTTGCGTTAATCAATTCGATTAAGAGGCGAGCTGCTTTTCATACTCCTTGAGCAGCTCATCACCCTGCCTGATAATATCTCGATCGAGGGGTTCTACCTCGTGCTCTTTGAGAAGTCTCATGGCCACCTCTTTGGCCTTAGGAACCATGCGATAGGAAAGTGTAGCTTCCCAGGCAAGCTTCTTTTTGTCATAGAAGAACAGCTCCTTCTTGAAGTTCCTAGCTGTATGAGGATGCGTCAGGAAAGAGTTTCCATGACCTACTTCCTTAACTATATCGAGCGCAATCGTCTCCTCGCTGATTGTGAAATCTCTCATGAATGCACGAACATTCTCCCAGAGATATGCATCGATGACTAGCTGCTCATACGAACAGCCTTTTGCAACATCAATTGAGCCCATGCCCGCAGCGAGGTCTGTTCCAGACAATACTGATAATGCACCGCCGGCCAACTCGGAGAAAGATGACATAATACCCGCTTTCCTACCGCCATCGGAGCCCCAACCAGCCACCATACAGGGTAGGCCATATCTCTTGGCCATTTGACCTGCAGCCGCGCCTATGAGCGGTATTTCGGGAGCCGAGTAATTAATGACGCCCGTCTTCATATCGATGGGGGTGGATTCCGAAGTATATACATGAGGAGCGCCCGGAGCGGCAACTTCATCAATTACGAGACTTGCGAGATTCTCACAATTTATATTCGTGATTGTCCCTGCCAATGTAACAGGGCTCGACATACCTCCCAATGACATTGACATTGAGACGATAGGAACGCCCGCCTTTGCGAACTCAACCTGAGCCTCGATTGAACCTTTCTCGAAAGCGAGCGGAGCAATGGGGCATGAGATAACTGAAATGATAGGGCGCTTTCTCAGCTCGTCCTTCCCGCCGACAATAAGCGATGCAAGCTCAACCTGTTTCCGTGCATCAATGCCGCTTAATACTGAGACTCCTTCCACATGTTTGGCAGTATTCTGAAGCGTAACCCAAATCTCGTGAGCACCATGAGCATCCTCAGGAACATCAGTTGCAGTCAATGAAGTCCAGAGATAGTCTACTTGATCTAGCGCATCGCCAAGTCTTGTGAAATCGGCCAAGTCTTTTCTTGTAGATGCGTGCAACTCGCCCGTTTCCAAATCCGGGATATGAATTGCTAGTCCATTGGTGGCAGTGAAGGGGAAATTATCCACGGGAATGTCCAGGTTGTGCTTTGGATCGCGCGCATGGTATCGTATTTCCTTCGGTGCTTTCCGGAGCGATTCCTCGATCAGACTTTCTGGAAGCTTGGCAATCTCTTTCTTATAATCCACTTCAGCTCCTGCCCCAGCGAGCATCTTAAGAACTGATTCGCTGTGGACCATAACGCCAATTTCGTTCAAGCACTTCAAGCTCTGCTCGTGTATTAGATCCTCTTCATCCTTTTCCAGGAATTTCATGCGCATAACAGCCAATTAATCACCTTTCCATTCGCTTGCATTATTTCTTCATCAATACCAATGCGGAAGTCTCAATGATTACCTCAGATATCGAACTCTTTCTCATACTCCTTTATGATCTGATCGCCCTTTCTGACAATGTCCTTATCAATGGGCTCAACCCGATGTTCTTTGAGCGCTTTCTTGACAACCGCCTTAGCATCAATGACCATCTTATTTGACAAAGTAGCGCCGTAAAGCTCCATTCTCTTGTTTCTGAAGAAAATTTCATTCTTGAAGTTCTTCATTGTGTGAGGATGAGTCAAGAATGTATTTCCGTGACCCACTTCCTTCATCACATTGAAAGCGAATGTCTTCTCACTTATCTCGAACTCTCTCATGAATGCTCGAAAATCTTCCCAGATGTAGGCATCCACAACCACCTGCTCAAGGGCACAGCTCCTATCATTATCGACTCCACCTGCCCCGGAGCAGAGATCAGTTCCAGACATGGTGGTCATAACGCTAGCAGCCGTTTCACCAAACTGAGTGGGATTTCCTATCGATTCAGCATCAATTCCCATGCAACCCGTCATCTTGGGCAATCCATATCTCATAGCCATCTGACCGACAGCTGAAGAGATCAGTGGATATTCAACCGCCATATAATCGATGAATCCAGTCTTCATGTTAATTATAGTTGACTCGGCACTGTATATATGCGGAGCGCCGGGAGCAGCAGTCTGAGTGATGACCAGGCTTGCAAGATTTTCGGAATTCGCGTTGAGAATCGTCCCCGCTACAGTCACAGGGCTTGACATTCCGCCGAGAGACATTGACATCGAAATAACAGGTACGCCTGCCCTTGCATACTCAACTTGAGCTTCAGCCGATCCTTTCTCAAAGGTTAATGGGGCGATAATACAACTTAGAATAGAGAATGGTGGGCGCTTTTTCAGCTCTTCCCGGCTTCCTGAAATCAACTCTCCAATGGCAATCTGTCTCTTGGCATCAGGCACACCTATAGTTGCTGATCCCAGCGATCCCAATATGTGCTTTGTCGTATTCTGCAGTGAGACCCAGAGCTCGTGAACCATATGGGCATTCGGAGGAACATCCTTCACCGTGACTATTGGCCAGAAAGCATCAATCGGGTCAAGAGAATCGGCGACCTTCGCAAAATCCGCGAGGTCTTTTCTCGTCGCATCGCGCTCCTCACCGGTTTCAAAATCATGCATGTTTACGGTGACACCGCCTGTGGAAATATATGGATAAGTCTCAACGGGCAGCTGAAGATCACGTTTTGGGTCACGGGCACCAAGACGAATGCTCTTCGGCGCCTTCTTCAGAGCCTCATTGACCATCTCTTCGGGAATCTTTGCAACGCTTTTCTTATGATCAATATCTGCTCCATTATCTTCAAGCATCTTCAGAACAGATGGACTATGTATTGCGACGCCGAGTTCATTTAAACACTTGAGACTCTGCTCATGCACGAGATTCTCTTCGTCTTTATCCAGGAATTTCAATCTTGCAACTGCCAAAGCAGAACACCTCCCCGTGGGATATATATCAGAGATAATTTATCCGCCGTTGCCATCGCCGAGAATATCTGCCAAGGATTAAATTGTTTCCTTAGGGTTTATAAAGGATTTTCCTATCGAATACTGCTGTTTTTGTGGTTAATGGAGATTAAGCGCGTTATTTTTCGTCATTTCCCGAGCAATCATCAGTGCGTTGGGAAAGCGTATTCGGGAACAAATTCAACAAATTCATTCTTTGAGCATTTTATCCCGGATTTTATCACCCGAAATGCTCGTTTTATCCGCGAAGGGATCTTTGTATGCCATCTAGAACTCCTTGACAATCTTTTCCAATTTATTGGAAATATCTCTATCAAGCTTTTCAGGCTGATGATTCTTCAGAATCCAATCTGCCTTTTCACCGGCAATGTCCATGAGCGTTTTACTGCCTTTGCTAACCCAAGATTCATAACCGCTGGTATCTATGAGTTTTGAGATATAGAAGTTGCGCGTATGCTTCAAGGTATGTTTTTCTTTCAAGTAGTTCCCGCCGATACCGACCTTCTTGATAATGTCAACTGCTAGTGTCTCGTCGTCCACCTCGATCTTCCTTAAGGAGTTGATAGTTATAGCCGCGATCTCGTGATCAATGAGAAGCTGTTCGTATGAAAGCACTGTTGAACCATCGACCATTCCTATTCCGTTCATTATCTCAGAGCCGCCAATTGCAGCTATTGACGCAAAAATCCCGTTTTCCATCGATGCCTGAACGCCGGGAATCCGGGAGCTGGAGCCTATACCTCCTGCCGAATTCGGAATATTACAGAATCCCGCCATCTCAGCAGTCAAGGCTCCGAGAATGGCCGCCTCCGGAGAGCTCGCGTTATACCCTCCCGAGCGCAGGTCCATGGTCGAAAGGACCGAACCGTAGAGAACTGGAGCGCCAGAGTCGTGTGCCTGCATTGCACATGCAAGAGCAAGCGTCTCAGCGTGACAAACGATCAGCTCACCTGGAATGGTCGCAGGACCACTTAGCCCCATACTCGGCATAGCGGTGATATGCACTGGAATATGATTTTCAGCCCAGATCATTGCCGCATCGGTCGCATGTCCATCCAGAATTAGAGGCGGTACGGTGCACACCATTGCAGATATGTAATGTCTCTTCCGCAGCTCCTCAACGGAGCCAACTACGTCGGCAGCCATTTTAACCTGTGCTCGCGCTTCTTTAGCAGTAGTTGTCGACTCCGTTTCAATATGTTTCGAGGTGTTCTCCATCGCCTCTTTCATTTCATAAATCACATGCTTCTCTGACGGCATGTCATTCGCCACGACCATTGGCTCGTAGATACTGAGATAGGGCAGCCAATCTCCAATTATTGCGGACTTTCTAATATCCTCGAGCACTGAATCACGGCGCGATTGCGCCTTTTCATCCCAGACAAATACTCCGCATCCGTCAGTTGTATAATAATGATGGGTCCCATCCACTGGAAGATCATACTCCTTTGTACGACCCGCCAGCACTAATTCCTTTGGGATCGTCTTCATTAGATCTACCGTTACTGAACGGGGAAACTTGACAATCATGGAGGTCTCGTCGACCTCTGCACCTGCCTTTTTCAGAGCTTCTCTTGCGACTGCGCTATGTATTCTAATTCCAGTATCTTCCATCACTTCGAGTGTGGCATCATGTATCTTTTGCTCGTCCTCGTTTTTTAGAAAGCTCTTGCGATCCATTACTTCAAATCTTTTCGCAAATTCTGACATATTCTTCACCTACTATGATATCACAATAAGACTCACCCTTTCATTAGTCCTATAATTCATACCTTATTATTCTGTGCACATCAATTTTCGAAACGCTTTTCATATTCCTTTATAATTCGGTCACCTTCCCCGATAATGTCCTTATCCAGTAGATCCACCTGATGCTCTTTGAGCGCCTTCTCAACCACTTTTTTCGCGTCAGGGATCATCCTGTCGGAAACGGTAGCCCCGTACAGCTCCATATTCTTGCTTCGAAAGAATATCTCTTTCTTGAAGTTCTTCGCAGTATGAGGATGCGTCAGGAAGGTGTTTCCATGACCGACCTCTTGCATTAGATTCAGAGCGATTGTCTCCTCGCTTATCGTGAATTTTCTCATGAATGCGCGGAAATCCTCCCAGAAGAATGCATCGCACACCACCTGCTCAAGAGCGCAACCTCTGTCTGCATTGAGTCCACCTGCTCCTGAGGCCAGGTCCGTTCCGGACATGGTTGTCATCCATATAGCTGCAGTTTCGCCGAACGGCACGGGGTTGCCCATTTTATCCGCGTCAACTCCAATAGCGCCTGTCATCTTCGGCAGCCCGTATCTGCTTGCCATTTGGCCAGTTGCTGCCATGATCAACGGCGTTTCCACCCCCCGATAGTCTATCTGACCAATGCTCATATCGACAAGCGTGGACTCCGTACTGTAAATGTGCGGTGCTCCTGGAGCAGCAGTCTGCGTTATGACCATACTTGCCAGATTTTCAGTATTTGCGTTTACAATCGTGCCTGCGACTGTCACTGGACAGGACATGCCGCCCAGAGACATCGACATTGAGATTACCGGAATGCCAGCCTTCGCATACTCAACCTGGGCTTCGACAGCTCCTTTCTCGAATGAAAGGGGAGCGATCACACATTCCAGGACGGAAAATAGCGGATGCTTCTTCAGCTCATCTCTTCCTCCAGCAACCAAAGCTCCCAAGGCTATCTGGGTCTTTGCATCAGCTATTCCAATCGTTCCAGATCCTGCTGAACCCAGGATATGTTTCGTAGTATTCTGCATCGATGTCCATAGCTCGTGCACCATATGCGCATTAGGAGGGACATCGGATGCGGTTACTATGGGCCAGAACGCGTCTATTGGGTCTAACGAATCAGCAAGTCGGGCAAATTCGGCCAGATCCTTTCGAGTTGCCTCACGCTGTTCCCCCGTCTTAAAATCAATCACGAAGACCGTGACGCCGCCAGTCGAAATGTATGGATAGATATCGACCGGTAGCTGCAGATCTTGCTTGGGATCGCGGGCGCCCAGGCGAATGCTCTTCGGAGCTTTCTTGAGCGATTCATTGACCATGCTTTCCGGAATTCTAGCTATCTCTTTCTTAGGATCTACATCGGCTCCAGCATCTTCCAGAAGCTTCAGAACGGAGAGGCTGTGAATCATTACGCCGATTTCATTCAGGCTCTTCAAGCTCTGCTCGTGGACAAGATCCTCTTCATCCTTATCAAGAAACTTTAAACGTGCACGCGCCATTGGAGAAAATTCCCCCTTTTATCGATTTTTTCCAAATTCAGGGCAGCTCAGAGCATTCGATAGTAGATATTGTTTCTTCTCTAACTCCTGAAAAAAATTCTAAACTGATTTTGAAATTTTTTCGAAAAAAGTAATCCATTAGGAAACAAATACTCTTCAATCCTCAGGGTTTCATTCAGAAGCACCTATCATTTTTTCCGATGGATTCATCTATTATCTATGAGGTGTTGCAATAGCCTCATATCAATGGGAGATGGATTATTATGGCAACAGAATCGAGATTCTGGTTACAACCTGCTGTTCCTGAGATCAACCGTGAAACTTGTCAAAAATGCGGACGCTGCGCAGAAGTATGCGGCGGAGAGCCATTGATATTCTCAGACGGGGAGGTGCGGATGAATCCCGAGCCAATAATCGGCTGCTTGGCCTGCGGCCACTGCATGATGGTTTGTCCCACTGGAAGCATCTCCGTGATTGGTCGGGATATCTCCCGTGAGGATCTCTTAGAGCTACCATCTTCAGAAAAGCGAGCAACGCCTGATCAGTTAGAAGCGCTTCTGCTCTCAAGACGATCCATTCGGGAATACAGGCCCGAAGAGGTGGAGCAAAAGCTCGTGGATGAGATCATTAAAATCACATCGACGGCTCCGATGGGTATCCCGCCTTCAGAGGTTGGAATAATCATCTTTCACGGTCGCAATAAGGTAAGAATGTTCACAAAGGATATGATGGATTCAATGGGCAGATTGAAGAAATGGTTCAATCCCGTATTAATGACATTGGCTCGGCCATTTATGAAAAAGGCCAATTACGATATGTACAAGAATTTTCTGATCCCATTCGCCCGTGAAATGATTGAAATGCATGAACGTGGTGAGGATTCATTGCATTACGATGCTCCAGTGGCGATGCTGTTCTATTACGCACCACCATCTGCCGATCCAGCCGATTGTGATATAGCTGTAACATATGCGATGATCGCCGCCGAATCGATGGGTCTGGGAAGTTGTATGATCGGTATGGATGCACCTTTCCTCCAATATGACAAGAAGCTCATGAGGAAATTCGGAATTCCAGAGGGCAACCTACCTGGTCTCGCACTGATACTGGGATATCCAGTTGTATCTTTCAAACATGCAATTCGTCGAAGATTTTCCTCTGTGAAATACTTCGGAGAATAAAGAGATGAGAGGATCATAAATCACAATAGAAGTAATTCAATTTCAAATAGGCTGAATATCTGTTAAGAGGCGAAAACCAATATACATCATACTTTTGATACATAGGCTGACTGAAAATGTTTCAAAAGCCCAGAGGGACCAGAGATTACGGTCCGGATGAGATGGCAAGGCGCCGATGGGCAGAAGATAGAATGAGAGCGGAAGCTTTGAAATGTGGCGTCAGGGAGATCCAGATGCCGATCTTTGAGAATCTCGAGCTGTTCACGACCAAGTCCGGATCCGAGATAGTCGAGGAGCTATACGCCTTCAAGGACAAGGGTGGAAGAGATATTGCCCTTAGGCCCGAGATGACTGCCCAGGTCATGCGATTTTATGTGAGCGACCTCGCGGTATTGCCCAAGCCGCTTAAGGTCTTCTATTTCGGCCCATGCTTCCGATACGAAAATCCTCAGGCGGGCAGGTTTAGGGAGTTTTCGCAGATCGGTGCTGAGATAATAGGTGCCAATACTCCCGAGACGGACGCTGAGGTCATTGCTCTAGCCGTCTCAATGGTGGAATCCGTCGGGCTAAAGGATTTCGTCGTCAGAATAGGCTATATTGGAATTCTGAGGCGGATGCTCGAGGAGAGCGGACTATCCGACGAGAAGATCTCAGAGGGGCTTCATTATCTCGATAAGAATGAGGAGAAGAAATTCGCGCAGTTTGCCCGAGATAATGCAATTCCTTTGGAGAAGATGGCCTCAATCATGGCCATCAGAAAGCTGAGAGGCGATACGACGGTACTCGAGCAGCTCGATAGCAAGGAGGAGGGAGAGTACCTGAGAGAGGTGATGGAGTGCCTGTCATCGCTTGAAGTGAAGAATTGCGAGGTCGATCTCGGAATTGTTCGCGGTCTCGATTATTATACTGGAATGGTCTTCGAGATCGATGCGCTCTCCCTGGGCGCCGAGAAGCAGGTATGCGGCGGAGGATCATACGAGCTCGTACCGCTATTCGGTGGCGAGCAGGTGTTCACGACCGGTTTTGCATTGGGATTTGATAGGGTGCTGATTGCCCTCGAAAATGAGGGGCTTGAGCCCGCTAAACAAACTCTTGATGTATACATTGTTCCGATCGGCGATAACGCGAGAAGAAAAGCTCTCGAAATCGTTGCCTCGCTTCGAGAAAGCAATCTATCAGTTGATTTTGACACTATGCGCCGCAGCTTGAGCAAGAACCTGAAATACGCGGCTTCTGTCAACACGAAGAAAGTCATCATTCTCGGCGAGAGGGAGCTGTCAAAAGGTATTGTTACGGTGAGAGATATGATCTCAGGCGAGCAAAAAGAGATTGAGATCAAATCGCTCGAAAGCAATATAGATGAGATACTGAGTAGCTGAGGATTCATCGATATAATTACTCGTTCACTTTTTTATGCAATGAAATTTGGAAGCTTCTGCATTACTCAAATCCGGCTCCGAGAAAGACCTTATCTTAGAATGACGGTTCAATATTGAGGTAGGGAGTTGAACAGGTGTCCATACTGCGGTCAGGAAAACATCGAGAACAAGATCTTTTGCACCTGGTGTGGAAAAGAAATAAGCGAACCTCCCAAGGCAGGAGAGGCATCCATTTCAGAATTGAGAAGACCGGCAATTGAGCGAAGCTCTGAGCCGGAAATGGAAGGGCCTCGAGGAATAGGGATATTGATCAGATTAATGGCGGTTGTTGCAATCTTTCTCTCATTTGTCTTCCTGATCACAACATATATTCCGACGCTCTCGATGAAAGCTCTGATAGACTGGAATCTCATGGCTTCGCTAGTGATAATCACATTCATGGCGACATTGGCGCTCACAGGTCTCATTCTATTCAATGATGATTGGCGTTTAAATGCGATGAATACAGCGACGAAGGCGATTCTCGCATTCTTGCTCATAATCTTTCTTTCAACGATCTGCGTCTTTGCCTCGCTGGAAGTTGGCTACATGAACTCAGGCTATACCTATCACGAGCCCATACTCATTGAAGGAAATGAGGATTTCACTGCCGCAAACGGAGTTATTGATGGCAATGGAACCGCTTCGGATCCGTATATCATCGAGGGATGGAATATCGACTGCTACCAGGATACCGGGATTGCAATATACAATACGAATGCCCATTTCGTAATTCTCAATGTCCATGTGCACTCCGGCGAACTGTTCAATCTCGGTATGATCCTCTATGAGGTCTCAAATGGTACTGTAGAAAACTGCAGGATCTCGAACAACAGATGGGGGGTTCAACTTGAGGATACCTCCAACATACTCTTCAGGCACAATGACTTCATTGGCAATTTAGTCTCGGCGTATGATATTGATAGCATCGGGAGCTCCTGGGACAACGGCTATCCCAGTGGAGGCAACTACTGGTCCGATTACACGGGCGAAGACCGGTTCAGCGGCACCGACCAGAATATCCCGGGCGAAGATGGGATCGGCGATGAGCCATATCGAATTAACTACTTCGACAGCAAAGACGATTATCCGTTGATGAAAAAGTATACCAAGTCAGCCGCTCCGCCCAGTTGGCTACTCTGGGGGATCGTGGCAGTGATTGCAGTTGCGGTGATCACATCGGTGTTCCGATCAACTGGACCCAAGCTACGATGAAAGTGATTACTCAATTCAATTGATCTTCGAGATCCGGGATCGGATTCGCACCCCGTTAAAAAGCTCCTGGGTAGACCCATTCTGGTAATAGAACTCATAGAAAAGAATAGATTTTCTTTAGAATCGAAATGTTAATAAGGGTCCGATAGCAAGAGTATAACGCCGTTAAAATAATTGAGAGGAATGCATAATGCGTAGCATAATCCCGGTCGGCATGACGATCATTCAACATGAAGACTGGTCTGGAATGATAAATTGGTGATCCAATATGAGGTCGGAAAAAGATTTCCATTCCCGTAGTAAAGGTATGAACGAATGGAAAATCAAACTGGCATCTTTTGGATCTTTGAAAGCAGGACACGTAAAGAATTTAAGAGGTGAAATAGGATGTATGAATGGAAATGCAAGAATTGCGGACATCGACTGATAGCTCAGACGCAGCCCGAGAAATGCCCGGAATGCAGCGGGGAATTTGAGAGTATGGATAGAACTGGCCACATAACTGAATGTCCGGGGTCGTGCATGGGTTGCAGGTTGTATTGAGGTGCAGGGATGACTGAACCAGTCCCGGATGCAGAGCTGGATTGCATTGGCCTCTTCTGCCCGATGCCCATTGCTAGAACAAAGGAGGAAATTGACAAGCTCGAAATAGGGCAGGTGCTAATGGTAGAGACCGATGATCCCGCCGCTGAAGAGGACATAAAGAGATGGGCAAAGAGGACGGGACATGAAATCGTGAAGTTTGAAAAGGATGGGGCTTTACTAACCTTTTACATCAAGCGCATGAAATAAAAAAAGGAAAGGATGAGAGATATGAAAGATGAGAAGATGATATTGTATGTCCAGACATCAGATGCTCCGGAGAGGCAATACTCTCCTCTGATACTTGCGCAGAACGCGAAGGCAATGGATCTTAATCCCAAGATATACTACTTGGGGATGGGGCTGAAAGTATTGCTACCGGGAGCAGCGGAAAAGATAAAGCTTGGGTCGTTCCCAAGCCTCGCTGAGATGCTGGACAAAACGAAAGAAATGGGAATCGAAATATATGTTTGCGAGGCTTCCAAGCAGATGCTCGGATGGGAGAAGATCGAGCTGATAACCGGCGTCAAGATTGTCGGTGCAGCAACATTAAACGACCTTGCTCTGGATGCCGGGGCGACAATGTGGTTCTAGTGTCGGATACAGAAATGATATATCTGGACCACGCATCTATGATGCCTCTTGACCAACGGGTGTTGGAGTTTGCGAAGGAGTATTTAGTTAATCCCGGCAATCCCTCTTCTGAGCACTCTGCCGGGCTGGCTACGAGAAAGGCAATAGAGGAGGCCCGTGAGAAAGTCGCAGATATGATAAACGCCCAGAATTCGAAATCCATAATATTTACGGGTAGCGCTACAGAGGCAAACAACCTTGCAATTCGCGGTGTTGCGCTCAGGAATATAAAGAAGGGTAAGGAGGTCGTCGCGAGCGCTATCGAGCACATCTCGGTATTGAATGCGATGAAGGATCTTCAGAAGAACGGGTTCCAGTTCTCCATCATTCCTGTAGATTCGGATGGTATCGTTGATATTGAGGCACTCAAAGGCATCCTGAAAAAGGGTACCTCTGTGACGTCGATAATGCACGCGAACAATGAGATAGGAACCATAGAGCCCATTCGAGAAATCTCTGAGGTGGTCCACGAGAAGGAGAGTTACCTTCATGTTGATGCCACAGCATTGGCGGGACGGATTCCGATAGATGTCCAGGCGGATAATATTGACTTATTGACACTGTCCTCCAATGACTTCTACGGTCCGCAGGGCGCTGGCGCGCTTTATGTGAAGCCAGGTGTCAAGATTCAGCCCGTGATGTTGGGAGGAGGCCAGGAAAGAGGGCTTCGCTCTGGTACAGAAAACCTGTTTGCGATCGCTGGAATGGGCGAAGCGGCTAAGATCGCGAAGAGTGAGATGGAGAATGAAAGCGGCAGATTGAGGAATCTGAGGGATCAGCTAATAGAGGAAATCCTGACGATAGATAATACACACCTTACGGGGCATCGTACGCAGAGGCTACCGCATCATGCCAGCTTCAGGTTTGGTGGCATCGAGGGAGAGAGCATACAGCTCAACATGAATATGTTTGACATCTCTGTATCCACAGGATCGGCCTGCTCCTCAATGACACTGGAGCCTTCTCACGTTCTACTGGCAATAGGGTTATCGCACGAGGAAGCGCATGGCTCGATGGTCCTAACGCTGGGCAGATCGAATACCATTGAGCAGATACCGAGAATAGTTCAGGCCGTGAAGGACACGACCAGGAGACTGAGAGAGCTCTCGCTCCTTTAGGATAAGTATGAGGTGAAAAATATGGCAGCAGTAGGATATAGCGAAAAGGTTTTGGAACATTTCATTAAACCGAGAAATGTCGGGACTATCGAAAACCCCGATGGTTATGGAAAGGTTGGAAATCCTGTATGCGGGGATCAGATGGAGATATACATCAAGGTCGAAGGCGATCGCATCAAAGATATCAAGTTCAGAACTTTTGGCTGCGGCTCCGCAATCGCCACAAGCAGCATGGTCACTGAGCTTGCGAAAGGTAAGCATTTAGATGAAGCGATTAAAATAACCAGGAGCGATGTCGCAAGTGAGCTCGACGGTCTGCCGCCCAGGAAGATGCATTGCTCTAATCTCGCTGCAGATGCATTACATGAAGCAATCAGGGATTATAGAAGAAAAAGGGGCGAAGATGTTAAGGATGACACACCCGCTAAGCATGGAAGCTGCGGAAATCATTGTCACTGAGATTGGCATCATAAATGGAAACGAATCCGGAAGGCAATCGATGTAGAAGTTAACTTTTAAATTACCGGCAGATTTCATTCTTTTTTTAGCTTACCAAGAGAAAATAGTAAATCTATTTGAATAAATAGGGTTTGAATTCAAACATAGCAAAATAAGACCCTGAGGGTGAATGATGGAATCTGAGGCCATATTTTCAGCGGTGTTTGAAAATGCACCTGTGGTTATGATTCTTTTAGATGAAGATCGACGAATCAAGAAGGCAAACAGAGCCGCAACAGAGTCCTTGGGACGTACGACTGATGGAATAACAGGGCTCAGCGGTGGAGAGGCATTTCGCTGCCTGAATGCTCTCGATGATCCAAAAGGCTGTGGCTTTGGTCCTCGATGCATGGAATGTATGATACGTAATACAGTTTTGGATACTTTTCAAACCGGAAAGAATCGTTATCAGGTTGAGGCAACTATTCCTGTTGCCAAAGACGATGAGCAAATCGATCTTGATCTGCTCGTATCAACAACCGTATTGCCTCTTTCAGGAGAGAAATTGGTACTGGTTTGTCTTGAAGATGTTACAGAGTTCAAGAAAGCTGAAGTGTCACTAATTCAACTGAATGAAACACTGAAATTGATGAATATGATATTGAGACATGACATACGAAACGACTTTGCAGTTATATATTCAGCATTGGAATTAATCAAGACAAATATAGAGAAAAACATCGATCCCAAGAGCCGAGGAATGTTTGACAAGGCTTTCAAAGCCATAGATCGAAGCAATCTATTGATAGAGAAAATCGGAAAGCTCGCACCACTTGTTACTTCTGGAGGAGATCTGAAGAGTTTTGATTTGAGAAAAGTCGTGGAAGAGGTGAGTAACAAATACTCTCTGAAATTCGAGATCGAAGGGGATTGTAATGTATTGGCAGATGAGGCTCTTGATTCCGTTATTGATAACATAATTAATAACGCGATAGTCCATGGAAAAACAGATAAAATCGATATACGCATTGAACAGAAAGAAGATGCTTGTGAATTTAGAATTGCCGATTATGGTGTTGGAATTCCCGACGAAATAAAGCAGAGGATATTTGATGAGGGCTTCAAACACGACAAGGGAGGATATTCTGGTTTGGGGCTATACATTGTGAAAAAAGCTGTAGATAGATATGGGGGGAGACTTCTTGTTGAAGACAATATCCCCAGCGGAGCAGTTTTTATTCTCAATCTGAGGTCTGCGAGAAAGAGGCCAAGATAATCGGAGAAAATTCCCTATACAGATCTGAATAGATGAGAAAATATTAACTCTATAGAAAAAATGCATTTTTAAAGTAACAGAGTTATTACAAAATGACTAAATACCGGAATTTAGGAATAGATACAATCAATGAATACTGATTTCCCTAGCTTTCTGGAGAATTCAAAGACCTTGGCGGACATATTCGAGGTCGTGAAAGCCGCCGTGGTAGAAACCACGGGCAGGAGCCGTGCTGGCCTCATGTTAGGCCTTGCAGATTTAGGCAATCATCCGCAGGGGTTTTTTGGCGCATTTCATCCAATTGGAGCCAATATCATAGTGATGAACAAGACTCCGCTTGAGAGAATCAGGGAGACTCAACCAGAGCTGTATAAGCCCTATGCTTTTCTTATTCTATTACATGAATACCTGCACACCTTGGGTTATATCGGCGAGGGGGAGGTCAGACGAAGATGTTGCGAGATTACTGAATCCGTTTATGGTAAGAAACACCTGGCATTCCAGATAGCTACAGATACCTCTCGCTTTATTCCGAATTTAACCTATCCTAATATTTCTTGGCAACCGAATAATCTAGATATCGAGCTGGTGGAGGACTTCGATAGATCAAGTGTTTGCTATATCTGTTGAGCTATGCAATTCATTATGACTAATCAAATCATTGGATTCAAACATCCTTCTTTTAGATCCTCGGCTTGTTCTAAGGTTTGAAATAGCGAAAAGGAATTCATTGCAATCGGAAGGTGGCATAATGAAAAAAGAGGTTGGACCGAAGAATTGCCTGTTCCCTATGCCAACCGTTTTGGTTGGTGCTCTGGTAAATGGAAAGCCAAATTATATCACTATTGCCTGGGTTGGGATAATGGAAAGAGGTTCCATATCTCTCAGCATGAACAAGGCGCATCATACCAATGCAGGTATTTTGGAGAACAAAACTTTCAGCGTCAATATTCCATCGGTCCAAATTGTAAAGGAAACTGATTATTGCGGTCTGGTATCTGGCAAGAATATAGATAAGTCAGCGCTTTTCAAGACCTTTTTCGGTAAGTTGGAAACGGCACCAATGATCGAAGAGTGCCCAATCAACATGGAATGCAAGCTGGCGAGAACGATCGATTTTCCAAAGAATGATGTCTTCGTGGGTGAGATTGTCGCAACTTATTGTGATGATGCAATTTTCACTGATGGAATCGAGGATTTCAGCAAGGTTCAGCCCATTCTATTCGTTTCCAATGATAAAAGTTATTGGAAAATCGGCGAAAGGTTGGCCAAGGCCTGGGATATCGGGAAAGAGTTGAAAGGCAATAAATGAATGAGATAGATATTAGAATAGTACCGGAAGATTTCGAGCATTCTTCAAAAAATGTCTTCATTGGAAAGGACACTAGTTCCAGGCATCTCGGGAATAAGAAGCAGATACGGAAATTGAACATGCTCGAAGTTCAAATAACGGAGGGTTAAAATGGTAAAAGAGATTCTTGTTGAGCCACATGTGGATTTTATATCTATGCCTGAAAACCTTAGACTTGGAATAATGATCTCTGAACAACGCAAAAAATGTCCAAGCGCATGTAAACTTGAGTATTATGGATTTGCATTTGGTCAATCCCCATTTCATGTACCACCACCACTTGCAAGAGCGTTGAGAGAAAATGCAGACAAGGGATATTACTCCGCTGCTGAAGGGATTTTGGAACTCCGTAAAGCCATTGCTGGTTTCAATAAGAGGCATTTTAAACTTGATGTCGATCCGTCGAGAATCATTGTTGGCCCTGGAACAAAAGATTTAATCCACATGATTTTTGATATTATTAAAGGTGGAGTGGTTATTCCATCGCCATCCTGGATTGGATATTCTCCCCAGATCAAGCTACTTGACAAGCATTTCCATACTTTCTATTTGAAGCCTGAATTCGATTTCAGAATTCAACCAAGCGATCTGGATGAATTCTTATTGAAAATCCCTGGAGAACAACATATTTTGGTAATAAATAATCCTCACAATCCAACTGGCGCAATATATTCCGAGGATGAACTTAAGAAAATCACGGAGATCTGCCGTAAACATAATACTCTTGTTCTTGCAGATGAGATATACGCGCTTACGACTTATCAATTTGAAAAATTCACCAGCATGGGGACAATTTATCCTGAGGGGACATTTATTACTAACGGTCTTTCAAAGGATAGATCTGCTGGTGGTTACAGACTTGGCTCCTGCATTTTGCCAGAAGATTGGTCAGAAAAGCTAAAAGATGATTTTAAAAAAGTAGCTGCTACCGTGTACACCAATGTGTCCACACCCACGCAGTACGCAGCAGTGACGGCCTATGAACCTAACGAGGAAATTGAAGAATATTTCAAAATAACGAGAGAGATTCACAGGATAATGGGACTGTTCATGAGCGAGGAATTTAATAAGATTAATAAGATAAGCGCCACCACGCCACAAGGTACATTCTACTTCTTTGTAGATTTCAATGAACTCTCAGATGATTTAAAAAGAAAGGGTGTCATGGCATCAAATGAACTCATGTATTCATTAATTTCACATCCCCACCATCTGGTCACAGTTACCGGGGATGCATGTCTGCTAAAACCGGACAACTATGGAGCAAGGATAGCATTTGTGGATTATGATGGAAAAGAAGCTTTTGAGAGATTCACGCAGAATACACCTAAGACAAAGTCAGATGAAATTGAATTCGTAAAACAGAATGCGCCAAGAATGGTGAGGGGAATTGAGGCCCTCAAGGGTTATGTTAACTATTTGAAATCAAATTGATTTGAAAGAAGAATTAGTTCTGAATTTCGTTATGCTCAGTGCATGATCAGGCTTTTCAAATAGAGAGGATTCGAGCCTTCGCCGACTGATGACTCTCCAGGAAAGGATGTATTTTCCGGGCGTATCAGGTATGCAGGGGTCATCCGGAGGCTAATCGAAGTCGACACAAATATTAGGGAATAGCGACAACCTCTCCGAGGAATCATGAGAAGGAGCTGAAAAAAGGGCAAATTTAACAAAGCGATCGGGAAATCCCACATGCTTCAGCAGTGGAATGAGAGCGAGCCTGTTTTACCGATCCCATAGAAAGAGATATATCCGGGCTAACCTGTGTAAATTTCATAGGCTGGGCACAGCCGAATACACGCCTTCGGACATCAAGACCTCCGTAACCCCGCCCTGGCGGGGCATCAAGTCTGATGGATGAACTAGGAAGCCCACACCCTTCAGGGGTGGGAGTATGTCACCAAATGTGCATATAATAAGGAATCTGAGGCAAAATAGCACATGACGTTAAGAAGTCATTATTTCATTAACAAAATGAGAGCCCAAGAGCGATGGCGTCTGGAGGAATCAATAAATTT